>QFCH01000508.1_pt1 | contig 125473 bp, 109 predicted proteins | sample 5346071 | NCBI WGS metagenome assembly QFCH01 (sample SAMN09062255, study PRJNA434731) | Human gut metagenome, whole genome shotgun sequencing project. | isolation source: stool timepoint B chromium assembly | host: Homo sapiens | collected 2015
GTTCAAGCCCTATTGTATTTTAACGCCCGCTACCCGTTAAACGGGTTTATCTATTTTTTCTTATCTCCAAATGGATTTTTATATTCTTTTGTTGTCAGTTTGTCTATCGCAATGTCATGCGATTCTTGTTCTCTGATAAATTTTCTTATTGTACTTTCATTCAATCCTACAGTACTTACATAGTATCCTTCTGCCCAAAACTTTCTATTTCCGTATCTGTATTTCAAGTTTGAATGCATATCAAATATCATTAATGAACTTTTTCCTTTCAGATATCCTATAAAACTTGATACACTATATTTTGGCGGTATTGATAGTAGCAAATGTATATGATCTGGCATTATATGTCCTTCTATTATTTCCACTCCTTTATACTTACATAACCTTTTTATTATATTTACTATATTTCGTTTGTATTGATTAAATTCTATTTTTCGTCTATACTTGGTGTAAATACAATATGGTATTTACACAACCACTTTGTATGCAATAAACTATTATGTTTATTTGCCATAATTAAAAATCATCCTTTCTTTATTTTAGAGCTTGAACTACTCTTATTTTATCAAGAAAGGATGATTTTTCAATTGTTTAACTTTTATCTCGCACCCGCATAGCAGGTGGTTTTTTGTTTCGGAGACTTCGCCTCCTCAACTGGCTAAAACCTTTAATAAAAAACTGCAACATACTAGTTGCAGTTAAACACAGATTTACTTCTGTTACTTCTAAAAATTTACTAAAGTTAAATTTGGAGTATCAGAGGGATTGAAATATTTTCTTTCTAATCTATAGAAATGCCTATTCTGTTCGAGTTTCAGCTAAATATATTCCCCATTCAGCTAATTCTTCAGGCAAATCATAAACAGTTTTACCGTTACTTTCATAGATTTCAGAAATTCCTGGTGAAGTCTCAGAAAAAGTTTCCGAAGCTGTCACTAGTTCTTCTACAAATTGAATATTATGAGGTTCAAAAAAGTCATAAAATTTCGATAGTTCTTTACTATAAATTGTCACAACATTATAGCTGTCAAGCATAATTTCATCATGACTTTTATGCCCACCAAATCCAAACTTACTTAGTCCATCATTAACAAGCAAATCACCGTATCTTATCAACAGTACAAGGCATTCCTCTCTTGAACAATTATCAATATAATAAACATCCTTATGTAATTCGTTGATAATATTCTTTGCTATCTCTTTTTCTCTATCAATACTAACAGGCAATTCCAAAATAAAAAACAAGGGCTCGTCATGAATCGCAATAAAATGTTGAAAAACCTCTAATATTTTTTCTGCGTGTACATTCGCCATCAAATAATGTTCAGTTAACTTTGTAAATGACTCAAACAGGTTTTCTACCAAGCTAACTCGGTGACCTTTTACTAAATTCAACATTATGCGTCCTCCAGATAATTTAAACATTATACACATTTATAATCTCATTATACCATTAAAACCTCAAAAAGACTATAACTTCCCTGCCACAGTCTCTTATAAATCTACCTCAGTTCCTTATGCTGAACTACATTCGGAACAGAAAATATTGGTAGTAAAAGAAGCATTTCAATAATTTATTCATAGCTATTAGGAACGTTTCTCTAACAAGCTTACACACTCGACATGTGATAATATTTTTCTTTTATACTAATAAACAAAAGGCAATAAAAATCATTTTAAAATGATACTGTGGAACGGAAAGATTATCACCACTTCCAAAAGAAACGACATCCATAACTCCAATTAAAATTACAATTGAAAATTCTCTAACATTAATTATCTAATTAACAAATCGTTACTTTCAATAATTAATAGGCTGATCTAAAATTTAAAATCCTTTTCTTTACTAATTCTATTACTTGCCAATATAGTATAAATTAAATAACCAATAAAAATGATAATAAAAATAACATAGCAGCCAGTCTTACAACTTACTACTTTTCATATGATAATTTATAAATGTCTTTCCAGCCACTCGATCTTTTTAAAATCCTTATTGTTATTGTGATCATTTCGATAGGAGTCTTGAGAAGAAGCTTTGTAAATACTTAGATACTGCTCTAGACTTGGAAGACGAAAAGTGATGTCTTCAATGTGAATAAGCTCTATATCCGATTCCGAAACTCCTGCAAAATCAGGTAAGGAATCGATACTTCCATATTCAACACTCACTTGATCCTTTTTGAATTCATGCTCATGAATATCTATTAAGACGTAGCCTAAGTCTTTCATCACTTTCATTATCTTGTCCCAGTCATAAATTCTGAGATGATCAGGTGCTTCCCAACCTCTAGGGTCACCAGGCACATGAATGTCAATGTCAGACGGCCCCCAATTTTCTTTCGTTCTAAACTCCAATCCCAAAGATCCCATCAATGTCGGTGTAATTCCAACTCGATTTAAATGGAAACAAATGGTTTTAAATTCTTCAAATAATAGACTCATGTTTACTCTAAACCTTTCATATAAATTTTCGTTATCTCTACTTTATTACCTTAAACAAAATCATCTTCATTTTCTAGAGTATATCCAGTTATTTTGGATGCAAATTCTTTTCCTTCTTTTAAGGAGCCAAATGCGACTAGATCTTTATAAGAAGGATTTTGATATAATTCCAACATATACATCTCTAATCCTTCTGATTTTTGAACGATTATCCACATTTCACTAATAAACTCACACATTCAACATGTGCTGAGAGCTTTCTTCTATACTAATAGACGAAAGGGTGTGAAAATGATTTTTAAATGATACTGTGGAACGGAACAGTAGCCCTAGTATTGACTACTGTCGTTTCTATTCATATTGGCTATTCTAGGACTGAGATGAAAAAATCTATAAATGCTCAGAATAAAATTGAACCCGCAAATCTCCCCAAAACAATGGTGAGTCATGTACTTGTATTATTCCGAAAAAATACACCTCTGGTGCAGTGAGACAAATTGGTGTATCTTATAGTGGCTTCGTAGATGAAAGCTATACTCTACTATCACTCTTTGATGATGTAGAACAAATTGAAAAAGATAATAGACTTCAGACAGCTATTGATGTTGTCAGAGAACAGTTTGGTTTTTTAGCCATACAAAAAGGAACCGTCCTAACTGAAGGTTCCAGAAATATTGAACGCAGTAAACTTATCGGTGGTCATTCCGCGGGTGGATTGGAGGGATTAAAATGAAACAAGAAAAAAATACAGTACAATTTTCAGAAATCCGTAGCAAAGGATGTAATGATATTGAAATGCTTGAAAGATTTTTACATGGAATCGTTGAAACAGCAACTTCAAAACTTCGTCAGAGAAAACTCAAAACAACTGAAATATCGATACGACTAGTACATGCTAAATCTGAAAACCGATTACCATTGGAATTTACATTTAGCATTAAGCCAACAAGCTCATCTGTGATAATCTATACTGAGGTAATCAATCGCTTTAAAGAATGTTACACAGGTGGGGGAATTCAAGGTTTTACGATTCAATTTGATAAAAATACCCTTGCCTCTGCATAGAAAGGATTTGATATGATTGACCGTTCATATTTACCATTTCAATCAGCAAGAGAGTACCAGGATACAAAGATGCAAAAATGGATGGGCTTTTTCCTATCTGAACATGCATCAGCACTCTCTGATGATACAAACAAAGTAACGTACATGTCTGACTTATCACTAGAGAAGAAATTATTACTCCTCAGTCAAGTATACGCCGGGCAGCTACGCACACGCATTCAAGTGATTGAAAAAAACAAGCGTGTTTCCTACACTGGAACAATACCAAGTCTGACCAAAGATTTCATTTTGATAAAAACTACAACAGGTCACATCAATTTGAAATTAAAAGACATTATTAGTATTGAACTTGTCGAGGAGGTGCTCTATGAATCAGCTTGAGTTTCAGCGTAATCACCTACAAATGGACTATTATAGCGAGAGCTACCAAGATTTTGAACGTGACTTCTACCGCTACTCTAACATGAATATTCCATTGACCTTCCTAACTGATGATATCCTAAAAACAATGGCGACTTCACGTAAGAATTACTTTGTCCTCAATAAGGAAAAGTCCAGAGATAACCGCGATCACTTCTTCATATTTGAAGTAAGTACCGTAGATGAGAATCCGCTAATCTATCATTATACATATAAGAAAACTACAATATATTTAGCAGAAAAATAGGAGCAGTTCAATTAACTGTTCCTATTTTTAATATTCATAAAATCTAAAGTCTTTATACTCTTTAACAATGGAGTCGCCAACCAGAACAGACTATACTGACCAGCGACTACCTTAAATTTAATGTTTCAGATTTATTTTCTTATCTATAATTTCATAAACTACATCTGCTACATTTTCGAGTAATCGTTTATCGTGGGTGATAAACACGATAGTTCCGGTGTACTCCTTCATTAGTATTTCCAAAGCCTCTAAACTTGGTATGTCAAGGAAGTTACTGGGTTCATCCATTATTAGGATGTTATATCTACCCATGAGCATTTTAGCAAGCAACAATTTTATAATTTCTCCACCGCTTAAAACAGATAAACTTTTTCCAATATCGTTCTGTTTGAACCCCATAGATGCTAGCACTGAACGAATTTCTGATATATTGTAGTCACAATCCTTCTGCATAAACTCCATAACATTCTGATTACTGTTGTACTTGTAACCATTCTGTGCAAAGTAACCTATTTTTGCCTTAGGCGAAATAGAAATTCCTTCTTCATGGTTTAAGATCATTTGGATTAAAGTTGTTTTTCCGATTCCATTACCACCAGTTAACGCCACTTTTGCTCCTAACGGAATTTGAAAAGATGCATTTTCAAACAGAGCCTTATCCCCAAATACTTTATTAATTTCTGCACCGACTATAGGGTATGGATTATGGAGCTCCAATGCTTTACTTTGCCTGAAACGAATTCTGCGAATGCCTTCCGGAGCTTCTACTTTTCCTAAGGCCGCAATCCTGTGCTCTAGGGTTTTAGCAGCATTATACATCTTTTTTTCCTTACTTCCTATTGATTTTTGATGAGCTAAACGCCCTCCGTCTTCAGTACTTTTTTTCTTTGAAGAACCTTTTGCCTTCTGTTCTATTTTACGAGCCTGTTTTCGCTTTTCCTCCGCAGCCCTTTCCAATCGGGCACGTTCCGCAATAAATTGTTCGTATTCTGCAGCTTGGCTCTTACGTTCTTCCTCTTTCTGACGAAGATATTCAGAATAGTTTCCCCAATACTCAGTGATTTTGCCATCTTTCAGTTCCCATATTTTATCTACTATTTCATCAAGAAAATAGCGGTCATGGCTAATAACTAACAGTGCACCTGTAAAATATTTTAGCTGTCCTATTAGAAAATCAATTCCTTCACGGTCTAAATGGCTCGTAGGTTCATCCGCTAAAATACCATGAACCTGTGCCGATAAGGCCTGTGCTATTTTAAGCCTTGTTTCTTCACCACCGCTCATAGTCTGTATATTTAATTGCTCAACACCTAGCTTGCCTACAAGTGCAAAATCTTTTTCCTCCTGCAGAGTTACTTCGTCCAACTGGGGAATATAGGCAAGTTCACCCAGACGATTCATTTTACATCCTGGGGGAGTTAATTCTCCTAAAAGTACCCTGAGTAAAGTGCTTTTTCCAGCACCATTTGCTCCTACTAAACCAATACGGTCATAATCATATACTTCTAATTCATTTATATCTAAAACATCGCGTCCTTTGAATTCCACACGAATGTCTTTTGCTTTTAATATTAATTCCATAACATTTCCTCCTGTCTATAATCGCATACTTTCATTTGCTTGTATGCAGGGAAAACCCTGCGATTTTAGCAGGAAGAGTTACATGAAAATAAGATACATAAATATTCCTCCAATATTGTTTATTTTAAATCTAATTTTCTAACCTCAGTTATCATTTGGCAAACTATAGCAATGCCAATAATTAAAATACCTGATAGTAAAAACCAATGATTTACACCGATTTTATCAGCAAAGAATCCAGAAAGAATTAACCCAATTGGCATAGCAAGTGACATGATACTTCCGATCAAAGAAAATACACGTCCTAAATATTCAGGCTTAATTTTCTCCTGAAAAAGAGCTGTTTGCACACCGCTATAAAATGGCACCGAAAGCCCCATTATTGCACAGCAAACTACGAATATTACAAATCCATTTGGAGGAAGTATTCCCGAAACGGCTAAACTGGTCCCCATTATAAAAAATGAACTTGTTATTAGTAATACATGCTTTTCGAAGCCCCCTAATCTTCCTAATAATAAGCCTCCTGCTAGCATCCCAAATGCAAAGGAAATTTCCGTAATAGAAATATGCACAGGCGTTCCATTAAAGTGTTCCATGCTTATTAAAGGAAATAGTGCATTGATTGGCATATAAACAAAAGTATATAGTGTTCCTAAGAGTAATAAGGCAAACAATCCTTTGTTTTGTCTCAGAACCACAACTCCTTCTTTCATCTCCCTTATGAAATTTGGTTCTAAACTTTGCACTTGATTACCCAGCTTAGGTATACGTACAATTGCTACCGTAATAGATGCAATCACAGCACCCAATACGTCGATGGCAATAATAGCATTTAAATCCCAAACGGAGTATAAGAGTGCTGCAACTGCCGGACTAACAATATAGCTTATAGACTGCAAAGACTGACTATAGCCTGCGCATTTCGTTAGCTGTTCTTCTGGTACTAAAAGTGGTGTAACCGCATTGAGTGCTGGGGTATGAAAAGCTGTTCCAATGCTACGGATAAACAATACTATCATAATCATCCAGACAGGTAGCTCCATACAGAATGCAACAATAGCAAGCACTGCACCAGCTGCTGCGATAATTAAATCGGCACCAATCATTATCTTCTTCCTATCATGACGATCCACTAGCACACCAATGGCAGGTCCCAAAATCGCATAGGGTAAAAAACCTACTAATGAAGCCATAGACAAGACCATCGCAGATCCTGTTTTTTCTGTAAGGTAAAAAATAATCGCCATTTGCAGGATGGCACTAGTGATTAATGATACTGCTTGCCCTGCCCATATTGCATAAAATTTTCGTTTCCAATTGTTGTATTTTTCCATTTATATTATCTCCTGTATATTATTTTGCTTGAATTTCTATTTTGAATAGCATTCTAGGCAATAAAAAATGCAGGCCAAACCCCACAATGTGGCTTTTGGTCTGCATACATACAATTTGGAAACATTCATATTAAAGACATAGTTAAATAACCAATATCCTCACCGTAACTAATGAATGCTCAATATCGTATAAATAAGCACAACAAAAAAGCCTATCATCGGGTATAGATTCTGCTTTTTTTATTGCCAGCTTATCTTAAACGCATTGAGGCTGTCATAGTTTCGGTTCCTCCTACATCTTTGTTTATATCAATTTATAGTATAACACAACAAGATGATATGTTCAATATAAAAGTTATGGAATGAGACTCATACTTCCAATTCGATGCCAGATTTAAAGGATATGACGAAGTTTTCTTCATAGACTGTAACGCTCTGGATTATCTTCCTTAGTAGCAAGCGATTAGCTTTCACAAAATCTTCTGTTTGTAGTTTTAAAAATTCATCAGGATTTTCTAACTCAACCTCAAAATATTTCATTTTACATTCCCTCATTTCATTTATTGATAAATTGAGTTTGCAAAAAAGAGTGGACAATTTTTGTCTACTCTTAACCTTTAAAATAGTTTTTTTTAATCGATTTGAAGTTGCCTAAATTATTACTTATTCGGTAAAATGAAGTATTGCTTTCAACAGATTTCCTTCAACTACACTTCACTTGATTCAAACAAGGTGGGTACATTTCTATTCCCACAAACTCCTTGTCAATGGAAACAAACACGTACCCACAGGGTAAATGGAAATAGAAACTGATAATTTCTAGCTATCACTTCTACTCATTCCAAAAATTTTCTCACTCTGATACTTACCCACCATAAAGCAAAAAGCCTTGCAATCAAGGCTTTCATTATCCCTTTCGTTCAAAGGTTTCTAAGCTTTTACGAGCAGAGCGACACACTCAGCGGTTCGCTATCTCCGTTCTGTCTGCGTGCTAGCACTTGTCAATCACGGACAGCTATCGCATGGGCGGAAGTAAATGCTAATCTTCGTCGTTTTACTCCTTGACTAGCAAACTTACCGCCTCAACATGATATGTCCCTGGGAACATATCTACAGGTTGCACTGCACCTAGTTTATAACCTAGACCTCTCATAATTTCCATATCTCTAGCTAATGTTGCTGGATTACAACTAACATATACTATCTTTTCTATTCCCATTGAAGCTAAATCTCTTAAGAAGCTTTCTTCACACCCTTTTCGTGGTGGATCAACGATAACTGCATCTAATTTCACATCTTGTGAGATTAATTTTTTAATTACATCTTCACTCTTACCTAGTAAAAACTCTACATTAGTTATATTATTATTTTTCGCATTTTCGCGAGCATCTAAAACAGCCGCTTCTACTATTTCAATACCGTATACTTTCTTAACTTTCTTCGCTGCGAATAGACTTATAGTTCCAATACCACAGTAAGCATCAATTATCGTATCAGTTTCTTTTAATTCTGCAAGTTCTAATGCTTTACTGTATAATACTTCTGTTTGAACTGTATTCACTTGATAAAATGAACGAAGTGAAATCTTGAATTCTATTCCGTCTAACATGTCAGTTATATAATCCTTACCAAAAAGTTTTTCAGTTTTATCGCCAAAGATTACATTTGTCTTTTTGTCATTAATATTTAACATAATACTAACGATTCTATCGTCTAATTTAGATATTTTTTCAACAAATTCATCTAGTTTATTAAACTTCTCTTTCGCGACAATACCAACCATAATTTCACTTTTTAGGGTGTTCGTTCTAAACATAATATGTCTAATTGCCCCTGAGCGGTTGTTTTCATCATAGATTGATAAGTTAAGCTCTGTGATTATACTACGTAATTTGTTCATTAATACATTGTGCTCATCATATTGAATAAAACACTTCTCTATATTAACAACATCATGGCTTCTTGGTTTATAATAACCCATCTTAACTTCACCATTAACTTTTTGCACTGGAATAACAGATTTATTACGATAATGGTATCCGTCTTCCATTCCTAGCGTATCTAATACTTCGATAGAATTTTTTCCAAGAGCCTTATCCATAACATTTTGAACTTTTTTCTTTTTAAACTTCAACTGTTCTTCATAGTTCATGTGAACTAAATTTGCCCCTGAAGTTTTTGGAATACCATCAACTCTATTTTTAGAACTTTCAATAACATTAAGAACTTTTCCATAACCAAGATTTTTCTTTAATTTAATTATCTTAAACTCGATTACTTCACCTTCTATAACATCTTCAATAAAAATCGGAAAATTATCAATTTTCACTACACCAAGTCCATCATGAGTATAATCAATAACTTTTCCTTCGAATATATCATTTTTCTGCATAATTCACCTTTCTAAAATAAAAAGGAGAACAGCTATAGGAAACTGACTTCCCTATTCTGTTCTCCTACATTTAATATTTATTAAACTATCTTTACATGCTTAAACCAATTACTTTAATTGAATTAACAAACTCAAGATCTTTAATTCGTTTATTTAATTTTTCAATATTTATATCACCTGAGCTAAGCTCTAAAGAAATAATTATCGTAGCTTTTGCATTAATCGGTACTGTTTGGTGAATAGTAAGAACACTACACTTTTCTTCATTAACAACCGCTAAAATTTTACCTAATATTCCTGGAATATCATCAACATCAATAGACAACGATAGAATTGATTGTCTTTTCACATCTTGAATTGGAAAAATTGTATCTTTATATTTATAAAATGCACTTCTACTTAAATCAAATCTTTTAGAAGCTTCCAAAATTGATAATTTCGAATCTTCTTCTAAAGCTTTTTTCATCGCCAACGTCTTCTTTACAGCTTCTGGCAATACATCTTCTCTAATTATATAATAAACTTTTTCTTTATCCACAGTGGTTATCTCCTACTCTACGAATTCAAACTCACCTTTAAGAATTTTAACCGTATCACCGTTTTTACATCCTCTTTCACGTAAAGCATCATCTACACCCATAGAACGCATTTGTTGAGCAAAACGTCTAACAGAAGCATCACGGTTAAAGTCAGTCATTAAGAATGCACGTTCGATACCAGGTCCACTTACTACATAAGCACCTGTGTCATCACGAGTAATCTTGAATGTTTCATCCTTAGGTTTATGTTTATAAAGAACTCTATTTTCCATACTTTCTTCTTCAGTATCAAGTTCATATAACGTATTTGGATCTGTGTTATCTAGAATATCACTTACTTTATAAAGTAAATTATCTATATTACTACGTGTAAATGCAGAAATTTCAACGATATCTACATCTTCACCGTCATTTTCTAATTGTTTTTTAAATTCTTTAAGATTTTCACTAGCAACTGGAATATCCATCTTGTTAGCTACAACTACTTGAGGTCTTTCTAAAAGTCTCATGTTGTACTCTGCTAACTCTTGGTTAATAATTTTATAATCTTCATATGGATCACGACCATCAGTTGCTGACATATCTACTACGTGGACAATAACTTTTGTTCTTTCAATATGACGTAAAAATTGGTGACCAAGACCTACTCCTTGACTAGCTCCTTCAATTAACCCTGGAAGATCAGCCATAACAAAACTTCTGTGGTCTTTTGTTTCTACTACTCCAAGATTTGGTGCTAATGTTGTAAAGTGATAATCAGCAATTTTTGGTTTTGCTTTTGATGTTATTGATAATAATGTTGATTTACCAACAGAAGGGAATCCAACAAGACCTACATCCGCCATAAGTTTTAATTCTAATGTAAGATTTCTTTCTTCTCCTGGTTCACCATTTTCAGCGATTTCTGGCGCTGGGTTTGAAGGTGTTGCGAAACGACAGTTTCCGCGTCCACCACGACCCCCACGAGCTACTACTACTTCTTGCTCATGTTCTACTAAGTCTGCTAATACTTCTCCAGTATCAGTATCACGAATTACAGTTCCAGGTGGTACTTTTAAGTATAAATCTTTAGATTTTCTACCGTGCATACCTTTACTCATTCCGTTCTCACCATTAGGTGCTACGAATTTCTTTTGGTAACGATAATCCATGAAGGTTCTTAAACCTTCATCAACTATAAATACAACGTTTGCTCCGCGTCCACCGTCACCACCTGCTGGACCACCTTTTGGAACATACTTTTCTCTTCTAAATGCTACTAATCCATTCCCACCATCACCTGATCGGACGAATATTTTTACCTCATCTAAAAACATAAAAATCTCCTATACAATTCTCTTTATTTTCTTAAATTTCAACTTTTAAACTATATAAAATTCAACTTGATAAAAGTTCATATACCATGAACTATTATAACATAATTTTTCCTTTGATAATAATATTTAGCGAGATTTTAAACAAAAAAATATACGGCTGCATACACAGCCGTACTTTACTCCACAGGCAGGACTCGAACCTGCGACCCTCTGATTAACAGTCAGATGCTACTACCAACTGAGCTACTGTGGAAAAATCTCTAAATAAAAAAATGGAGCGGGTGATGAGAATCGAACTCACAACATCAGTTTGGAAGACTGAGGTTTTACCACTAAACTACACCCGCATAAATATTTGTTATTAACTTATGTATTAATTATATAATAGATATTATTATTTGTCAACAACTTTTTTAATTTTTTTTTATTTTTTTAAAATTTTCTAATTTTGTTAGCTTTGCTAAAGAATTATTTTGAAAAACAAGAAACATCTATAGAAAAATTAACAATATTTTCAATTGATAATATATAGTATAATATTTTTCTTTTAATTTGTAAAGATGTTTTTGTAATAAGCTATAAATTTTATCCCAACGCTAAAATTTAAAAATGTAATTAACATATATTGACCAGCCTATTCTAGTATTATATAATTTTTTTATATAGAGGTAATTCAAGATATTTTATAAAAATTAAACATTATCGATTAGGAGAAGGAAATATGAAATCTAAATTACTATTTACAGTTTTATTATCAGCTTCTGTAATTCTAAGTGGGTGTTCATTATTTAAACGCGATTTAATTAGACAAAGTAAATCTACAGGAGAAAATATAACGACAACAACAAAAAATGAAAATTCCTCAGATAAAGTATACGGCCTTAATGAAGAATGGATTGTAGATGGTCAATGGAGATTAAAAATAACAGAGGTTAAAACTACTCAAGATAGAAGTAAACATATCAAAGATAAAATAGCACAAGTAGTTATCATAAAATATACTTATGAGAACTTAGGTTTTAAAAATGAATATCAAGATCTATTTTTAGCTCCTAGAACAGTTATTGATGGAGCAGAAAATGAGGCTAGAATTTATCCAGTTAATTCTTCAAAATATCCCGAACCTACTCCAATTGGTGCAATTTCAGAATCTACTATGGGATACGGTTTAAGTGTAGAAAGTGACAAAATTAAAATTTCTTTTACACAATTCGATAAAGATGGTAAAAAAATGGAAAATGCTACTTTCGAAGTCCCAGTAACTAAATAATAAAATAAAAAGGTTTGATATAGTAATTTGATTTTACATCTATCAAACCTTTTTTTATTAATAGTTTATCAATATTTTTAATAATAAAGAAAAAGTGTTAAAATTTATCTAGTTTTTTTCTTTCACTTCTAGTTCTGTATATTTTTTATTTGATCCAAAACTTTCTTTAATAGGATACTTATTAGAATTACTAATTAACTTATCTGTAATAATTTTTTCTACATCAAGATTTAAATTGTCTGCAAGCATAAAAGCATAAATAAAAACATCTGCCAATTCTTCTTTAATTTGTGGTAATTTTTCTGATACAGTTACCTCTGATGTTTTCCATTGAAATAGTTCTAATAATTCACTAGCTTCTAGAGATATTGATATTGCTAAATCTTTTTCATTATGGAATTGTCTCCAATTTCTCTCATCTCTAAACTTATTAATTTTTCCTATAGTCTCTTTCATTATCCTTCACCTCGAATTCATTATAACATTATATTTAGATAATTTCATTATCCATATTTATAATGTGTGGGTCAAGTGTGGGTCAAGCGGAAAAACAAAAAGCCTTAAACGTTGATACTTTAAGGCTTCCATAACTTCATTATTTAGTTTCTCTGTGTAAAGTCACTTTTTTTAATCTTGGACAGTATTTTTTAAGTTCAATACGGTCTGGATTATTTCTTTTGTTCTTTTTAGTAATGTAGTTTCTGTCACCACATTCTGTACAAGCTAATGTTACATTTACGCGCATTAATATAACCTCCTATAAAATTTAATCTTAACAACTTTTTCATACAACAAAATATATTATAACATTACTTTATAAATATTTCTAGTATAAAGTGTAAATTTTTTAAATTTTTTTAAAGAAATATAATTTTATATTACGTAAACTATTTCTATCGATTACTCACCAAATACTTTATAGTAATCTTGTTTGAATTTTTCTATTCCAATATCAGTTAATGGATGTTTAACCATTTGTTTAATTACAGAATAAGGAACAGTAGCAATATCGCATCCTAATTTAGCACATTCAGTAACATGAATTGGATTTCTTACACTTGCTGCGATAATTTGTGTATCAATATCATTATTAGCGAAAATTTCCACTATCTCTTCTATTAATAATAATCCATTATGAGAAATATCATCTAATCTACCTAAAAATGGAGAAACATATGTCGCTCCAGCTCTAGCTGCTAATAACGCTTGAGTTGGACTAAAGATTAGAGTAACATTTGTTTTAATTCCCTCTTTTTTTAATACATTTACAGCTTTTAATCCATCTTCAGTCATAGGAATCTTAACAACCATATTAGGATGAATTTTTGCAATTTCTCTTGCTTCTTCTAGCATATCCTTCCAATTAGTAGTAGTCGCTTTTACTTCTCCACTAATAGGACCATCTACTATTGAAGTAATTTCCTTAATAACTTCTTTAAAATCGCGTCCTTCTTTTGCTATTAATGACGGATTTGTAGTAACTCCACTAACTACTCCTAATTCATTAGCATTTCTAATATCTTCGACATTTGCTGTATCTATAAAAAATTTCATTATATTATCCCCTCTCATTTTTATAGTAACCTCATAATATCACATTCAGAAAGTGTTTTCAATTTTACAGCTTAAATTATAACTATTTCTTTATTGTTTTTCAATCCAATATATGATAGAATAACACTATAATTAGGAGGCAGATGATGAAGAAATTTTTAGAAAAAGTACCATATTTAATTTTTTCTTTCTTTTTATTTATAATACTCCCTCTGTGTTCTTATTTTATATCAAATAGATCTGGGATGATAATTTTATTATTAATTATCCTATACCCTGTTATTAGTTTTCTAATTTCATTTCTATATGCATATAATAAAGAAGACTTTAGCTATATTTTCTCATTTATTATAGGAATTTTTTATATAATATCATGTTTAATCATTTTAAACTTTGATATTCTTATCTATGGTTTAGGGTATATATTCTTCAGCCTTTGTGGTCAAGGGACTGGTTTTTTAATTGGGAAGTTTCGAAAACGTAAAAAAAGAGCTAAGCAGAGTTAGTTAAATTTATCAAAAAGAGAAGAAGTGTTTTTTGTAATACACTTCTTCTCTTTTTAATATTAATTATACTATTCTAAAATACGGATTATATTTCATATCCTAAAAGCATTCCGCCTTCTTCACCATAAAAGCTACAAATTCCAGATGTAGGAACTATAATAAATTCTACATTCGAGAATTTTTCTTTTAGTTTTTCTTCTATCTTTTTACAAATATTTTCATTATTTCTATGTGTAATTACAGCTCTACCACCTTTATATCCAGCTTTAATCATCTCTTCAACTACAGTTGATATCGCCTTTTTCTCACCACGTACTTTATGAAGTAAATGTAGAGTTCCTTCTTTACTTGCCTCTCCTACCATACGCATATTTAATAACCCTACTACAGCAGCTGCCAATTTTGATAAACGTCCATTTTTTACAAGATTATCCACTTTTTCTAAAGAAAAAATTAGTTTCGTATTTTCTTGATATTTTGTCATTTCTGAAACAACTTCATCAAAAGATAATCCTTCTTTTATTAATTCATTTATTTTAAGGAGAAATAAATCATTTTGACCACCTGCAGAAAGAGTATTGATTATATGAATATTAGCCTTTGAATTTTCTTCTCTCAACATCTTTTCACCGACTACTGCACTATTGTAACTTCCTGACATTCCACCTGTAAGAGTTAGAACTATAACATTATCTGCTCCTTTATACGCAGCTAGATATGCCTCTGGACTAGGACAAGCTGATCTTGCCGGCTCTGAACTAGCATATATTTCTTTCATCATTTCGTCAATATTTAAATCTAGCGTATCTACATAAACTTTATCTTCTATTTGTAATGAAAATGGCACTCTCTCATAAGTAACATTCTCAGCTTTATTAGGAATTTCTCTAAAATCGCAAGCAGTATCAACTACAATTTTCCACTCCATAATTTACCTCCAAGTATTTTATTTTAACTTTTCTACTAGATCATGCGTTTTTTTATATAATCTCACAGTATCACAGGCTGCCACTATTACTTCTGCTAGTCCCTCTCTCTTCTCTCCATTCATACACATAACAAAATTATCATACATCTCTTCAGAACTTCCCTCTGAAGTCAAGCTATTTATTGTCTTACTAATCTCTTGAATTGAGAATACATTTTTTAAACATGTAATTACTATTAATCTTGCTAATTGTTTTCGATTATATTTTTTCTTAATTGGTTTATCTAAGTGACCATTTTTTACATAATTATTTATCATCGCTGAAGTTAAACCCTTATCATCATCGACAATTGAGGAATTATCTAATCGATTAACGTATAATAGTACTTGATCTAAGTACAAATCAATATCTGGTAACTCAGACCATTTTGGATATACTTTGTTCAAATTCTTTCCTCCTTCTTATCTAGTTCTGATAATCACATTATATAGTTTTTCAAAATTAGAGTCAAGTGATTATACAAGTAAAATAAAAAAAATTTTGTAGTATTTAAATTTACTACAAAATTTTTACTATTTAGCTAATTTTATTTTTTTCTTAATTCCTCTTCTCATATATAGATAGTAGAATAAGACATCTAAAGCATATACTGCAAGTCCTATTATCCAACCTATCCATAAACCTTCTATACCAATACCTTGTTTAAAAACAAAATAATAAGCCGTAGGAATACCTACTAGATAATAACCGATAAACATTACCACACAAATCGGTACAACTTTTTTGTATCCACGAAGCACTCCTGCTAGTGCTGATGCAAATGAATCACAAATAGCAAAACCAATTGCGAATAATAATAGCTTAGCTGTTAAAGTTATTACTCCGCTATCACTAGTATATAAATACGGAATTTTTGTATCAAATAACCAGACAATTAATCCAGCTATTGTTGAAAATATCATTCCCATTATTACCGTCAGTTTTGTATACTCTGTTGCCATTTTATAGTCTTTTGCTCCTACATGAAATGCTATTATAATTGTTGCAGCATTTGCAACACTAACTGGTAAAGTATATAAAAATCCAGAGAAATTTAACGCAGCTTGATGGGAAGCAATAACTGTCGTATCAAAACGTGACACCATTAAAGATAACGTTGAAAAGACAACCGTTTCAAGTGCTGTAGCTAGTGCTATTGGAACTCCTAGTTTAAAGATTTCTCCCCATTTTTCAAATCTAATTTTTTCTTTTTCAAATATTTTATACTTATTAATTTTAGGGTTTGTTAGTACTATAAATAATGCAATGAAAAACAATACTGTATATGTTACTGAAACAGCAACTGCATTTCCAGCTCCACCAAGCTCTGGCATACCAAACTTCCCAAAAATGAAACTATACGCGAAAAATACATTTACAGGTACAGATACTATCATCATTATCATCGATAATCTTGTCAATCCTAAACTATCTATAAATGAACGTAAAACCACATATAAGAAGATTGATAGTACTCCAAAACTTTCATAAAACAGATAGTTCTTAGTTATTTTTGCAATATTACTATCCATACCTAATCGGTCTACTATTGGTGTTGCTAAAGTATTTAACCCAACAATTAAGACAATACTAATAATTATAGCTATGTACAGAAATTGTCTAACTACTGTAGGTATCTCTTCTTCTTTATTTTTTCCAATCAATTGTGAAACTATCGGAATTAACGCTAAAACGATCGCATTTAAAGTATACATAATTGGATTCCAAATATTAACACCCATACTCACACCAGCTAAATCTGTAGGACTATAGTGTCCCGCCATAAACGTTCCAATCATCCCAGATGAATATGAAATTACTTGATAAACTAAAACAGGCAATAGTAATTTAATAAAAATACTTGCTCTTTCAGAAAAGTTTTTTCCTTGATACATATGTTCTCTCCTTTATATATTTTTTCTTTTTTCACACAAAAAAAATCCAAAAGCGAATTTACTTTTAGATATCATCGATTTATACTATATGCAACCGAGACTTGAATAGATTAAAAAACCGTTAGTCTAATCGCCAACTCAACCTCGACAAAAACTCACACCCACAATAGACTTACTTAATGCTGCTTCCTTCCGGACCTGACATGGTTCATAAGTATTGCGTCGTAAGGTGCCTTAGTCTCAACATTACGTGTTAGACTCGACATTCCCTATTCTACCCGCATCTCGGTATTCGGTCTTGCTAAAGCGGATTGCAAGTACAGGGCACCGCTAACTCCCCACCTAGCATTTTTTAATTATATCAAATTTAAATGTAAAAAGCAAGGGATTAATAAAAATTCAAAAATAAACTCCAAATTAGTACTTTATATAGTAGCATTATAATTTTTCAACATAATGTCTACTACAAAAATACTATTTTAGAGTTTTTCTAACATTTATTATTTTAACTTAGTTAATTCATTTAATTCTAAGATACATTCACCTTCACTAATAACTAAACAAGGTATACCAATTTTCATATTTCCTCTTATTCCTTCAAACTGTGTGTAAGTATCTCTTACAAATAAGAACTCTTTAAAGTTTTTCAACGAAGACATAACTTCTACTTCTTTATAAGAAATTCCTAATTCTGCTAGTTTTTCTTTAAATGGTGCAGTATCTGGACAAGTTTCTGCAAAGTATAAAATATATTCCATAATAATCTCCTTTTATAAAATCTTTCTTTTATTATATCACTTTTAACGTTTTCTTTGTATTTTTACCCTCTGAATTGAAGAAGAAAATACAGATGCTAATAGTATCCCCATTGCTATTGCTCCAGCCTGAAGGAGTGTTTCCATCCCTACTTTTGAAGCTACACCATAATTCTTTGTTACTATATTTTGCATTGTATTATACATACCATATCCTGGCACTAACGGCACCATCCCTGTATAAATAAATATAGTAGCTGGGAGCTTTAAAAGCTTAGATGCATTTGTTGATAATATACCAACACAAACGGCACCTAAAAAACTACTCACAACAACGTCTGCTAATAACAAGTTAACTACCACTTGAATTAACCAACCGATAGCTCCAATCAGTCCACAAGTAAACAATGATTTTCTCGGCGCATTAAAGAAAATTGCAAATGCTACACTAACTACAAAACCTGCAATAAATTGTATAAAAACATTATTCTCCATAAATTTCTCCTTACACCAATTTCAATCCCATAACCACACCAAGTGCAATAGCTGTAGATACAAAGATTGCTGCCTGTATTCCAATCATCCCTGATAAATAATCACCAGCCATAAAATCACGTACAGCATTGGTAACCTGTACTCCAGGAACAAGTGGCATTAATCCCGCAATAATAATACTAAAAGGATTATGTATTAAGAAAAACTTGTTTAACACCATTACCAAAATGGTAGCTATAAATGCCCCTAAAAAATTACTCACAAAAGATGTAAGTTTATATTTCGCAGTTAAAGTCAAGAACATAGCTTCTATTGCCATAATAAAGAATGCGTATAAACTGTCCTTAAACGTTCCTCCAAACATTATCGCAAAAAAAGGACCCGATAAGGTTAAAGCAATAATCACAGAAGTATTTGAATATCTTTTTCTAGCCTTTATTTCCTTCATTTTTTTGAAGGCATAATCTAAAGTACAACCACCCATTACCATTTTTCTTGAGATATCATTTAATAGCGCAATTTTTTCTAAATCACGATCTCCTAATACGACTCTTCTCATCGCAGTATAAGTATTATCATCATAAACAAAAGAGACAATTACAAAGTTATATGTCACTAGACTATTTGCAGCTTTTATATTATCAAACGATCTATAAATTCTATTTACAGTATCTTCTACTCTATATACTTCAGCTCCATATGACAACATACTTTTAGCTATTTTCATACTAAAATTCAATAACATTTTAGCTTCTTTTTCATCACGTAAAGACTGTAACATACCTTCCCTCCTCTTAAATAAATCATTATGAAATAATTTCTAATATTTTTTTATATTTATTTTTAAATTCTTCTACTTTATTCTCTTGAATTTCTGTTGCTTTTTCAAGTTGATTTAAAATATACTCAATTTTAGACAGCTCTAATTTTTGTTTTTTTGCAAATAGCTCATTCTTTTCTACTAACAAATATTTTCCAAAGTTTATTTCATCTTCTGATAAATTCATAACTCCTGGTTTTGCTACTATAATTTCATAAATATGACCGTCTTCTTCGATAATATTTTCCGCAGTTATTTCATATCCTAATTCTTGTAACTTTTCTCTAACGAAGTTTTCACCAACATTAGGTTGTAATACTAGATTTGGTTTATTTGCTAATTTATCTTTTCCTTTTTCTAAAATATCAGCAATTAGCTTACCACCCATACCACATATTGTAATTACTTCTATATTATCACTTAATTCTATAGCATCTAGACCGGCAGCTTTACGACAATCAATAACTCCTACAAGATTTTCTTCTTGTACATTTTTTATTGATACTTTGTGCGGTCCCTCAACTATTTCTCCAGCTACTGCAAAATCAATTTTATTGTTTTTAGCCAAAAAAATAGGTAAATATGCATGATCACTACCAATATCCGCAAGTCTTCTATTTTCAACATATTCAGCTACTAATTTTAATTTTTTATTAATTGCTAACATCATTTCTCCTTTTTATTAATCAAGAAAATCCTTACTAAAACTCGTTGTAATAACAGATTTTTCTTTTTTTTCTATATTTTCTATATTTTCAAAGTTGGTTATTATTTTATCACCAAATTCAGCTTTTAACTTTTTAGAAAGTTTTCTTAGTCTTTCTTCTTCTTTGTAATCTTTCTTATCAAAAATATCAAGTTGTACCTTGAGTTCTTTTGACTTTTTAATATCATTTAGCGAGACCCCAAGCAATCTAACACCTTGTGAAAAATCATAATGTTCCAGTAAAAGTTCCCATGCGTAATTAAAAATATCATTTTTACTAGATATAAATTCTGGAATTTTTTTAGATCTAGTAATAGTTTTAAAATCACTAAACCTCACCATGATTGAAATATTGTTCCCTACATAGTTACGTGATTGAACCCTAGAACTCACTTTCTCACTTAATTTCTTAATTTCTTTCAAAATATCGTCTTCATCTATTAAATCATTTGTGAATGTTTTTGAATTTCCAATTGATTTTCTATCAACTGTATATTTTAGTTCATCGCTACCTTCTCCATTAGCCCTATTCTTTAATCTTAAACCTTGAACACCTAATAGACTGTGTAGAATCACCTCATTCGCTTCAGCAACATCACCAATAGTATTAATACCAATATTTTTAAGTTTTTTTGTAGAAGCTTTCCCACAACCGTGCATTTCACCAATATCCAAATTCCAAAGGATGTCTTTAAAATTTTTTTTATTTATAATTGAAAATCCTAGAGGTTTTTTCAAATTCGAACCCATCTTCGCGAAAAATTTATTAAAAGATACTCCTACCGATGAAGGCATTCCTAATTGTTTATATATTCTTCTTTGTATTGTGGCTATTACTTTTATTGGTTCATGAAAATCACTTAAATCTATATAGGCTTCATCAACAGAAACTATCTCAATTTTATCTGTATATTCTCGTACTAGATCAAAAATCATCTTTGATTCCTGCTGGTATTTCGGCATATCAGGTCGAAGAATTTTAATATTAGGATAAATCTTTCTAGCATCTCCTACACGCATTGTAGTTTTTATCCCTAAATTTCTCGCTTCATAATTAGAGGTTACAATTATTCCATGTCTTGTTTTCACTTCTCCTGCTATTGCTAAAGGTTTCCCTTTCAATTCAGGATTGTATTTTTCTTCTACACTTGCATAAAAGCAATTCATATCAATATGAGCAATAACTTTAGACATTTTTTCACCCCTTTTAATAGACTAAAAACGGGAACAATAGGGTTAGTGTCAATTAAATTTTTAATATATCAATTGAACCTACCCTATTTTAATTTCCCGTTATATTTTCATTATTATACTAATGAAAAGTTAATTATTATTATTGGTTTTCTCTTAGTATTGTCATATAGTAAGCTAGATAACATACTTCTTATCTCAGCCTTAACAGCTGCACATTCTCTAATACTCTTAATTGGATTATTTTCTAAATACTCAATTACTTTTTCTTCCGCTTCTTTAATCAGTTCCATACTCTTTTTAACATAGACAAAACCTTTTGTTTGAATAACTGGTTTTCCTACTAAAGTTTTCTCTTTTTTACTAATTGCATATGAAGCTACGAAAATTCCATCATTAGAAAGTAATTTTCTATCTTTTAGAACACTATCTTCTACATCACCTATTCCGCGACCATCAACTAATATGTTCCCTACTGGAATATTATTTTGTAAAGTTTTTGACTTACTTCCACTGATTTCCAAAGTTGTCCCTTTAGATAAAATGTGAATATTCTCTCCAGCTACACCAGTTTCTGCAGCAATTTCTGCATGTTTGCGAAGGTTTCTAAATTCCCCTTGAACTGGAATAAAATGCTTAGGCATAAGCATGTTTAACATCATTTTTAGTTCTTCTTTTGTTGCATGACTTGCAGCATGTAGACGTTTAGAAGCTGTAACAACATTTGCTCCAAGTTTAACTAATAGGTTTAGTGTCTGGAATAACATTACTTCCATATTTGGAGATGGTGTCGCAGCAACCATAATCGTATCTCCAGATTCAATCTGAATTCCATTAACTTTTTTCTCAGCGATATTTTTCATCGCCTCAATTGGTTCTCCTTGATCTCCAGATGAAAGAATACATACTTCGTTTTGTGGATAGTCTTTTAATTCTTCAATTGAAATTAAGTTACTATCTTCAATTTGTAAGTAATTCATATTTCTTGCAGTATTGATAGATGCTTCAATAGCTTGACCTAAAAGTAAAATTTTTCTATTTTGAGCCAGTGCTGCTCTAACAATATGAGAGATTGTTAAAAAGTTAGAAGCATAACATGTTACTATAATACGTTTATTCGCTTGATAAAATGCATTATCAATTTGCTCAGCAGCTTCATTCTCAGGAACATTATATCCCTTAACGTTAGCATTACTTGAATCACTTAGTAAAGCAAGAACACCCTTTTGACCTAATGTACTAATTTTTACGATATCAGATTTATATTCTTTACTTACTGATTGGTCAAATTTAAACTCACCAGTATACACAATATTACCTTGACTAGTTTCAATACAAATACCTAAAGAATCAGGCATTGAATATGTTGTCTTGAAGAATGTAACACTAGCATTATTGAAATCATATTTATTGTTATCTTTTACATAGTAAAACTTAATTCTTCTTTTTATTCCTAATTGTTTAAGATGATTTTTTAATAAATCAATTGTTAACTTAGAACCATAAACAGGACATTTTAGTTTATCGATAATATAAGGAACTGCCCCCATTGAACTTACGTGACCATTTGATAAAAATATTCCTTTAATTTTTTGTTTATTTCTAACTAAGTAACTAATATCAGGTATAACAGCATCAATACCGATCATTTCTGTTTCAGGGAACATTAAACCTGCATCAAGAACATAAATTTCGTCACCGATTTCTACCATATACATATTTTTAGCTACTTCTTCTACCCCTCCTAATGGAGTAATGCGAATTTTAGCTAACTTTTTTGATTTATTTTGTTGAGATTTAGCTTTGTTTTCATTATTAATATTCTGTACTACTTGTTTCGAGCTATTTTGTTGCTCTTTAGCCTCAACTTTTTTTGAATTTTTAGATCTAGTATTATTTTTCTTAGACGCTTGATTATTATTTTTCGGGCTATTGTTCTTTTGTAAATTTTTAGCAATACTTATTCCGTTATTACTCATTTTTTCCTCCTTGTAACATTGATTTTATTGGTTCGAAGTCTCTTCTATGAATTGGTGTAACACCATACTCTTTTAGACCTTCTAAATGTTTCTTTGTTCCGTATCCTGCATTATTTTCAAAATCGTAGTTTGGATACTGTTTTGCATATTCTTTCATTAAATTATCACGATAAACTTTCGCCATTACTGATGCTGCTGCAATAGATACACTCTTCTCATCACCTTTTACCATACTAAAATTAGGTATAGGATAATTTTCAAACGGCATAGCATCTATAAGTAGAAAGTCTGGTTTAACTTCTAACTTTTCAACCGCTCTTTGCATTGCTATACGCGCAGCGTTATAAATATTATATTTTTCAATTTCAATATTATCAACTTCACAAATAGCATAAGCAACAGCCTCATTTTTTATCTGTTCATATAGTACTTCGCGTTTCTTCTCAGATAATTTCTTTGAATCATTTAATCCTTCGAAATAACTTTCTTTTTTTAGAATTACCGCGGCAGCAACTACTGGTCCAGCGAGCGGTCCTCTACCTACTTCATCTATTCCACAAATATACTTACATCCATTATTATAACATTTATTTTCGTAAAATGACTTTTTTTCATACTCTTTTTTATAAAAAAGTTTTTTCTCTTGCTTCTTAGCATAACTTAGTAGTAGCTTTTGAACTCCCGATCTTTCATCTTTTTTTAGTTCATTTAATATTTCCTCGGAAATGATTTCTTGGTTTAAGAGTTCTTTTACCTCACTAATTTTCATTTTGTTCCTCATTTTCTAATAAATCATTATAATTATCTAACGTAATAAGTCCAAATTTTTGTGTTCTAAAATCTTGAATTAATAGTTTAATTGTTGAATCATAATCATAGTCTCCACCAATTTTTTTAAATCTTTTTTCAGCTACTTTCTCCATGATAAATACATTTTCATCATCACTATTAACATTCATCTTATATAGATTATTTAGATTTTCTAGATAATTTTCTTTTAAAAGCTCAATTAAATATAAACTAACATCATCAAGTGGAGTAATGTCATCTTTTATAGAACCAATTAAACTTAATTTTTTACCAATTTCTTGATTATCAAACTTTGGCATAAGTATTCCTGGAGTATCTAATAATTCTATATCTTTGTTTAATTTTAGCCATTGTTGTTTTTTAGTAACACCAGGTTTATTAGCAGTATTAGCCACATTTTTCTTAATCAGTTTATTTATAAACGTCGATTTACCAACGTTAGGTACACCTATTACCATTGATCTGATTGCTCTTGGTTTAATTCCTTTTGCAACTTGGCGAGCTATTTTTTCTGCTAATTCTTCTTTTGCTTTATCGATTACTTTGTTTAAGTTATTACTATTTTTTGCGTCAGTGTACACCACAGTATACCCTTTATTCTCGAAATAATTTTTCCATTTTGCTGTTTCAGCTCTGTCACATAAGTCAATTTTATTAAATATAATTATCTTCTTTTTATCTTTAACAACTTCATCTAGGTACATATTATGTGAAGAAAGCGGACAGCGTGCATCTACTAACTCAAAAACTATATCTACTAGTTTCAGTTTCTCTTTCACTTCTCTTGTTGCCTTGGCCATATGCCCCGGGAACCATTGAATAACCATAAATTTAACTCCTTATCTTTTTATTTTTAAAAATTCTATTATTTTATACATTCTTTACTATTTTACCACATTTTCAAGTTTTTTTAACCTATTTTGATGCTAATTATTCGTAAAACATTAATATTTTCAAATTTTCCAATTCTATAATTAATATTTTATTTTATAAAAATAAAAAAAAGGAATGACCCAACAAAATCGTAACTTCCTAAAAAATGATTTTGTTTGGTCAGTTCCATTACAAATATTTATTTTCAAATTTTATATTTTGGTATTATTTAGATAACGAAATTAATACCAAAAACTTTTAGTTTAATATTACTTGTCTTCGGTCTTGTTTCAGGAAACTCAGAAACAAATACAATATAAATTACACTTCCTAATAAGTAGAATATTAAAGATGATTTATACCCCATATGATTTAATACAATACTCCACGCAAAATTAAATAAAGTATAAATTGCGTAGCCAAAAGCCCAAAATATTCCAAACATTATAGTTAATCTTTGCGAATTCATTTTAGGTAATTCGTATGGTATGTTTAAGTATATTGGATATTGAGAATACATGAAGAAGCCTGATAATGCAAACATTAAATATGAGATGATAGCACTGCTAGAAACACATAAAAGTCCAATCGCCATAAATCCTATCATTAATACTCCATGAATCATTAAAAATGGTTTTCTTCGAAAATCTAATCGTCTTGTAACTAGTAGACTAAATAGTGTTCCAAACAATCCTCCTATTGTAACCGTTAATATCATTACTTCTGGTTTAAAATGAGTATTGTTTGCATGTTCTGCTATTACTCTAGGTAGAGATACAAGTGGCATAACATATAAGAATAAAAAGCCACCAAATCCTAATGAGAATACATAAATAAATTTATCTTTAAAACCATCAGCATAAGTGTATTTTTTCTCTTCAACTTGGTGTATAGCTTCTTTTGATCTCATCAAAGATTCGTAGACAAAATGATTCGGATGTTTCCAAGTAATTGTTGGCTCAAAATCACGAGATATTAATAACCATAACACTAGAAGTATTATACTGAAAATACTAAATCCTATCATCGTGTATCTCCAGTCTACTATAAAATACTTCTTAAATAAAAGAAATAAAATTGCAACTAAAGCAGCTCCGATATTATAAGATGCTGTAATAATTGTACTAGTAATAATTTTTTTATCATTTGGAATAAATTTTGCAACAAATGAGTTTATAAAAACGATTATCATAGAACCACCGAATCCCATTATCATTCTTGATATTGTATATAACCAATAACTATGTGTGAATATTGCAAAAAATGAAAAGCATAGACAAAATAATGCGATTAAAGCAGCCTTTTTAGGGTGTAATTTAATCAATATAAATGCAGCTAATAAATTAGCAACAATTCTTGAAATAGTAATAGTGTAGTTTACAACCTCAGATATTATGGGAGATACCTTCTCACCATTAAAATAATAATCTGTAATCTGTTTTGATAAAGTAGAACCCGCCACCCAGTTAGTTGCAAATACTACATAAGCTGTAATAAGAATCGAAAACATGATAATTCCTTGTTTTCTAGTAGGGGAGTTAGATATTGTTTGCATAATATTGTACCTCTTTCTTTATTAAAAATATTACAGGTCGACCTTGTTATATAACTGTTTTTTTAATGTAACCTTAGTTTATTACAAAAAGAGAAAAAAATCAAGAAAACCTTTTCTTTTACATAGATTTATCATAGAATATTTTCATATTTTCAATGGTGAAAGCATGAAAATGAACCTTCTTAATTACTGAAATTTATTGTATTCTAATTAATTAAATTAAAACAATAAAAATACAAACAAATATATAATCGAAAATAAAATTATAATAATTTTTTATAAAAAACACTTTTAAAATCCCCTAAGTGTCTTTAACCTCTAAATATATACTTTTCAAATAACTAATCATTTAGAAACATATCATTAATTAACAATTTCTTAGCTCTTATATTTATAATTTAAATAAACAAAACACCCATTTTACTAGATAATAATTTATCCAATAAAATGGGTATTCATAATTTTTATAAACTTCTATTGTAAACTGTAAACTCTTATCTTTTATCTACTTTCTTAACAATAGTATCACCAAGAATTTGAAGTGCAAATACTATTATTAATATTAACACTGTTGCAACAAATGTTAAAGTACTGTTATTTCGTTGGAAACCATCTAAGTAAGCTAAGTTACCTAGTCCACCAGCACCAATAACTCCTGCCATCGCTGTTGATCCAACTAATGCTATCGCAGTAACAGTTAATCCTGAAATTATTGCAGGTAAACTCTCAGGAATTAAAACTTTCAGAATAATAGTAGTTTTTTTAGCTCCCATTGCACGAGCTGCTTCGATTACTCCTTTATCTACTTCACGTAATCCGATTTCTACTAAACGAGCATAGAATGGTGCAGCTGAAATAATAAGTGCTGGAATTGCAGCTTGAACACCGATAATTGTACCGATTAACGCCTTAGTGAAAGGAATTAATAATACAATTAAGATAATAAACGGAATCGCTCTAAAGATATTAACAATTGCTGTAACAACTGTGTAAAATCCACGTCCAAATGTACTCTTACTATTAGATGTTAAGTACAGCAGTAATCCTAAAAATAAACCGATGATAAACACTGCGATTAATGACTCAAAAGTCATAATTAGTGTTTCAATTGTTTTGTCTTGTACTTTATCCCAATTAACTCTTGAAAAATCAAACATTATAACACCTCCGTTAAAATACCTAGTTCATTTAATCTAGCTATTACTTTATCTGTATTTTCTTTAGAACCAATTAATTGAACGAACAGCGTACCTATATTCGCATTTGCTGTCTTATCAATGTGACCATTAATAATATTAAAATCAAAATCAATTTCTTTTATTAATGTACTAAGAATAGGTTTTTTCGAAGTATTATTGTCAAAAGTAAATTTAATAATAATACCATCTGTGAATACCTTCTTCCACTCTTCGATGTTTTCTCTCTCTTCAAATTCCGAAGCAAATGAAGTTTGAGCTAAGAATTTCTTCGTAACTTCTTGTGTTGGGTGATAGAAGACTTCAGACACAAGTCCATTTTCAGCAATTGTACCACCATCTATAACAGCAACTTTTGTACAAATAGTTTTTATTACATTCATTTCATGAGTAATTAAAACAACAGTTATGTTAGTTTTGTTGTGAATTTCTTTAATAAGATTTAATACTTCAGAAGTTGTCTCAGGGTCAAGCGCACTTGTCGCTTCGTCACAAAGTAAAATTGAAGGATTACCTGCTAATGCACGTGCAATACCTACCCTTTGCTTTTGACCACCTGATAATTGAGAAGGATAGGCATTTAATCTGTCTTCTAATCCAACTAACTTAGCCAATTCCTCTACTCTTTCTTTAATTTCAGTTTTTGATTTTCCTAAAATTTCTAATGGAAATGCAATATTTTCAGCAACAGTTCTACTCCATAATAGATTGAAGTGTTGGAAAATCATTCCGATTCTTTGACGTTTTAATCTACGTTGTTCTTCAGTAATTTTATTGAAATCATCCCCATCAATAATTACCTCTCCATCTGTTGCCACTTCAAGTCCGTTTAACAGCCTCACTAACGTACTTTTTCCAGCACCAGAATAACCAATTATACCGTAAATATCACCTTTTTCAACTTTTAAATTAATATCCTTTAGCGCATGAACTTTATTATTATAAATCTTATTTACTTTTTTTAATTCAATCATGTCTAGCTCCTTTCTCTTTTTAAAAAATAAAAAACACCCTTACTCCATCACGGAATAAGGGCGTTATACGCGGTACCACCTTATGTTTTACTTATTACAACTACTAACATAGTCTATCCTATAACGTGGATCGCCGAACAAAGTTTACAATTCTGTTTACCTTATTAACCACTCGAACCATTTTCACATATTTCATATTATACCTTTTCAGCTTACGGTACTCTCTTTAAATATTACATATATTACTTATACGAGTATTGGTTTTTATTAATTTCTATTAAGTATATCATTATACTTTTATAGTGTCAAGTATAATTTTTGAAATTATCCTTTGAAAATTCTGAAAATATCACACTAATTTTCCAATTTAATATTATTCTCAACAAGGTAATCTCTAACTACTCTTGCCATATCATCTAATAGATCATCTAATTCTTCCCAGTTTTTGACTGTTGCACCACTTGCTAATGGATGTCCACCACCAGCATATTTTTCTGCTAGACTATTTATAACTGGACCTTTAGAACGAAGACGAACACGTACTTTATTTCCTTCATCTATTGCAAAGCACCATGCATATAAACCTTTCAAGCTTCTAAGTAAGTTTACTCCTGTTGAAACTTCTCCTGGATCAACACCGTATTTATCCATATCTTCTTTTGTAATTTTTAAATACGCAACTCCATCTTGATAAACATCATAATTTTCAAAAATAAATGCTCTAAAGCGCATAATATTTTCACTGATAATTTCCATTTTATCTAATAATGCGCTCATATTGAAATCATACTTTATAAGTTCTGAAGCAACTTTTAGAGTATTATTTGAAGTATTCGGGAATAAAAATCTACCAGTATCTCCCACGATACCAAGATAAAGTAATTTTGCCGCTTCATCATTCAATTTTACATTATATTTTTCTTTTAAATATGTATAAAAATTATATATTAATTCACTACAAGATGACACCTCTGTATCAACTAAATTAATACTTCCATAATTATCTAATGGTGGATGATGGTCAATTTTAATTAAGAAGTTATTTTTAGTAAATAACTTCCCATCAATCCTTGGAAAATTAGCCGTATCTGTTACAATAACTAAAGCATCTCTATAGTCTTCTTCTGTTACTTCTGAGTTTTTGAACAAGAAGTCTAATGAAGGAGAATCCTTACCTACAGTTATTAGAGTTTTTTCTGGAAAGTTTTCTTTAATAATTTGATACATTGCCCCTTGAGAGCCATATGCATCTGGATCTGGTCTTTCGTGTCTATGTATAATTATTTTATCATTTTCCTTTATTTTTTGAAAAATTTCCTCATATAAATTTTCGTAGTTTGTAGTCATTTAATTTCTTCTTTCTCTAATTTCTTTGGAATACTTGACAAGTTACCATAGCTTTTGCTACTAATTCTGTCTTATCATAAACTTCAACATCAAATTTAGCTGTTTTACGACCTATATCCAAAATGTTTACTTTTGTTGTTATTGTTCTATCTAATGGCACAGATTTTAAGAAATAAAGTGTAGTATTTTGCATAAGAACTTCACTTCTATTGTAATTATAACTTGTAATATGAATAGATTCATCAATAATACTTAGTAAAGCTGAACTAGAGAATGTACCAAATTGATCTAACATTTGTGGAATAACTTTAACCTGTAGTCCATCCGCTCTAGGAACAATTCCTTTACGCATAATTTCATCAAATGTATCATTGTTATGACCTTCTTGGAATCTATTATTTGTTAATAATGAGTTTATAACTATTTTTCTAGTAACCACACCAAGTAGCGTATTTTTCGCATCAATAACAGGCATTAATTCATAACCTTCTGATAACATAGTATTAGCTACAGAAGAAATAGGTGTTTCTAAAGTTGTAGTTGCTACTTTTCTTTCCATTACTTCTTTTATAAGCGAATCTTTTTCTTGTAAGAAAACGTCACGAGCTGTAACAATACCAACTAATTTACCATATTCATTTATTACTGGGTATCTAGTATGACCTACTTTTAATTGTAAATCATACCAATCTTTTACAGTATCATTTAGATTTATTGTATATAGATTTTCTACTTTCATATAAATACTTTCAACAGTAATTATATCTCTCTTAATTATTTGGTCATTAGTTACACGGTTTATTAAATGAGTTACTGAAAAAGTATCATGTGGAGTAATAATTAAAGGTAAATTTTTACTATCAGCAAGTGCTTTAATAGAATCGTTTGGCACATATCCACCTGTTACTAAAATAGCACAACCTTTCTCCAGTGACATTTCAATAATTTTTGGACGATTTCCTATTATTAACAATGTTCCTTTGCGTATATGTTGTCCTACTTGTTCAGAATCCATTGCCCCAATTGCGAAGTCTTGCACTATTTCATGAACTCCACCACGTCCTGCGATTAATTGTCCACTTACTATATTTACAATCTCTGAATATGATAATTTTTCTACATTATCACGTTCTTTTTTCTGAATTCTCACTGTACCGACACGTTCTATCGATGATACAAAACCACGATTTTCAGATTCTTTTATAGCTCGATATGCTGTTCCTTCACTAACTTTCAGTTCTTTAGCTACTTGACGTACAGAAATCTTACTACCAATCGGTAAGCTCTTTATATATTCTAATATTTTTTGGTGTTTTGATTTCATAATGATTCCTCCTTATATTTTTATTATAATACAAATATTTTATTTGTAACACATTCTATACATATGTAATTATATACTTTTTATAGAACTATTTCAAGATGAAAGAGGACGAAAAATAACTAATTTTACTTATTTCTCATCCTCTTTTATATTATTTACGTATATTTTCAACTTTGAAAAATATATTGAATATTTTTGAAAAATTTAGTGATACAGTTTATTTTCCATATTTTTACTATAACACCATTTTAATTGTATCATATTAATATTTTACGATTTTCTACCCGCAGGCATTTTTTTAGCATAACCTTCTTTGTTCTCTTGTTTCACTCGAGCAATTACTAAAGCATCCGAAGGTGCATTCTCTGTAACAGTAGTTCCTGCAGCAACCACAGCACCATCACCTATTTCTAAAGGAGCTATTAAGTTTGAGTTACACCCTATAAATGCATCGCTTCCTATTTTTGTTCTATATTTATTTTTACCATCGTAGTTTACAGTAATTGTTCCACAACCAATGTTTGTATTACTTCCTACTTCAGTATCACCTAAGTAACTTAAATGAGCTGTTTTAGATCCATCACCATAAGTAGTATTTTTTAATTCTACAAAGTTACCAACTCTTACGTGTTGACCTAATTCACAATTATTTCTAATGTGAGAATATGGACCAACGCTAGTATAATCTCCAATTTTTGAATCACTAATAGTTGAAGATAAAACTTTTACTCCATTTCCTATCTGTGCGTTTTCTAAGTATGAATTAGGTTTGATTTGACAGTCTTCTCCAATTACAGTATTAGATTTAATTGTAACGTTTGGATAAATTGTTGTATCACGACCAATTACAGCATTAGGTGCAATATATGTATTTGTAGGATCTACTAGAGTAACTCCCGCTAGCATGTGTTTAGTATTAATTCTATTTCTCATAACATTTTCAGCATAAGCTAACGCAACTCTATCGTTTACACCAAATGTTTCATCAAAATCATCACATAGATAAGTTTCAATAATTTCTTTTTGTTCACGGATTAAAGCTAGTACATCCGGAAGATAATACTCACCTTGATTATTATCATTTTTAACTTTTTCTAACATTTCAAATAATAACTTATTATCAAAGCAATAAATTCCTGAGTTAATCTCTTTTATTTTCTTCTCTTGTTCTGTTGCATCTTTTTCTTCAACAATCTTCACTAACTTTCCATTCACATCACGAATAATTCGACCATAAGCAAATGGATCATCAGCTATCGCTGTTAATACAGTTGCTTTTGCATTTGTATTTTCATGGTGATCTAGCATACTATTAATAGTCTCTGGACGAATTAGAGGAGTATCTCCATACATTACAATAGTTGTACCCTCTTTATCTTTTAATTCATCTTTGGCTACTTTTACAGCATGAGCAGTTCCTAATTGTTCTGCTTGTAAAACAAACTTTGTTCTATCTCCTAACACCTCTTTAACTCGTTCCGCACCATGACCAACTACAGTTATTACCTCTTGCATTTCTAAGTCATTAAGACTATCTAATACAAGTTCTACCATAGTTCTATCACAAACTTTATGCAATACTTTATATAGTTTTGATTGCATTCTAGTTCCTTTCCCTGCTGCAAGAATTACTGCATATCTATTATTACTCATTTTCAACATCCTCTTTTTCTACTTGTCTTAATTTTTCAATAACATTCCCTAATTTTACATCGAAAGTTCCATTAAATTCGTCAATATTCTCAATTTTTGAAAGGTATAAGTAATCATCTTCATGTTCTCTTGGCGAATCAAAACACTGTGTGATTATTACTTTACCAACAACATTAACATCAAACTCATTCATAAGACTTTCCATACCCGTAAGGACTCCTCCTCCACGCATAAAGTCATCAACTAAAAGAACTTTTGATCCAGTATTTAAACTTCGTTTAGATAAAATCATTGTTTCTATTTTCTTAGTAGATCCTGAAACATAATTTATCGCAACAGTAGTTCCTTCTGTAACTTTATTATCTCTTCTTATGATAATTACAGGTTTATTTAATATCGAAGCTATAGCATAAGCTACTGGAATACCTTTTGTCGCAACAGTTACCACTGCATCCACTTCTTTATTTTTATAGACAGTAGCAACCACTCGTCCTAACTTATTCATCAGACTAGGATCGCCTATTATGTCCGACATAAAAATATATCCACCTGCTAATAAACGATTTCCATCATTTATTTTATCAAGAAAACTACTTAGAATTTCTTTGGCATCTTCTTCTACTAAAGTTGGTGTAAAGATTACACCTCCACTTACTCCTGCTAAAGTTTTAACTTCTCCAATGTTTTCTTCTTTGAAACCATTTTTTATTATATGTATATCCTCACTTATTGAAGATTTGGCTTGATTAAACTTTGAAACGAAATACGTTAATGGAATTAATTTATTTGGATTATTTAATAAATACTCCGTCATCACTACTATTCTTTCACTTCTCTTTAACTTCATCTTATACTCCTTACATTGTATAAACGGTAACTTTACCATAGATTATACAATCAATATATTTTATTCGTATATTATATGTATATAATACCACTATTGTTCGGAATAGTAAAGGGTATACAAGAATTTTTAAGTTGATTTTAATAAACTAAACTTTTTATCACATCACCAATAATAAAGAGAAGATAGCTTTATTAAGCTATCTTCTCTTTTTCTTTTTATTTTTCTTTCCAAACTTCTAAAGTTCGTATTTGATTTTCTTCTACTTTTCTTACAACAAAAGTCAATTTATCAATAGAATACACAGCTCCTACTTTCGCTTCATATTTTTCTAAATAAATATACGCACCTATTGTATCAACTTCTTCATGTGGTAGGTGAGCATGGAATAATGCATTGACATCTTGGATTGGTACCCATCCATCAATTAAATAATGTCCATTTTTTAATTTTTTAACTAAACTTTGCTCATCTTCATCGAATTCATCTCGAATTTCACCAGTAATTTCTTCTACTATATCCTCTAGTGTAACTACTCCACTAGTTCCACCATATTCATCAGTAATAACAATCATATGCTCTCTATTTTGCTTAATAGTTGCTAATACTTGAGAAATCGGTGTATGTTCAAATATTTTTATTGCTGGTGTTATATACTCTTCTAAATCTTTAGTGTACACTAGCGGTTTATCAGCAAATAACAGCTTTTTAACATTTAAAATACCAAGAATTTTGTCTTTATCCCCATCTTCAATTACTGGATATCTAGTGTACTCTTCTTGTTTTAATTGCCTCATGATAATTCCTAAAGAGTCACTCATATCTATTGCTTCAACCTCTGTTCTAGGTGTCATAATTTCCTTAGCAATTTTATTATCAAATTCGAACACTCTTTCTACATAACGATACTCTACATCATTTATCTGTCCGTGAGCTCTGGAAGATTTCATTATCGTTCTCAATTCTTGTTCACTGTGAATATCATCGTGTTCAGATGCTGGTTCATATCCAAACATTTTTGCTATAACATTCGCTAATGAATTAAGTAGCCATACTAACGGACGCATTACTTTATCAAACATATACATCGGCCAAGCAACTCGCAGACAAGTTGTTTCTGCAGATTGAATCGCTATAGTTTTAGGAACCAATTCCCCTAAAACTACGTGTAATAACGTCATAAATCCAAATGACACTACTAACGATATTGTATGTGTTAGCCCCTCATTCAAATGTAGCAACTCAAATATAGGATTGAATAATGAGTGGAAAGTCGCTTCCCCTATCCAACCTAGTCCTAAAGAAACGATTGTTATACCTAGTTGTGTAGCAGATAAATAATGATCCAATTGCTCAACCATTACTGCCAAAATTTTCGCTGTTTTATTTCCAGATTCAACTAATTCATTTACCCTTGTAGGTCTAAGCTTAACAAGTGCAAATTCAAACATTACAAATATTGCCGAAGCAATAAGTAATAATATAATTATTAATATTTTAATTAAGATACTGAGATCCATATGGTTTTAATTTAACCTCTTTCCTTATTTTTTAATCATTAATAAATAATTTTACTACAGATAAACTTTTTTTTCAATTATTATACTACCTATAAGTTCTATCACTATTTCTAATTTATAAATAATTCTTATTAATGGATATTTCATCTTTCAGGTGATACTATATTAAGTGATTGAAAACGCTAAAACGGGAGATTACTATGAACAATGAGATAGAATTCAAAAACTTTTGGTCTAATAAAATAAACTACATTAATAATATTCAAATTAATTATAATATAGAACAGACCAAGTTTTCGAAATTTGAAAATATAGAATTTTATAACTTAACTTTTAATAGCTACGATAATTCAAAAATCTATGCTAAATACATAAAAAACATTAAATATCGAACTAAATATCCAAATAAACCCATCCCTATTCTATTTTATTTCCACGGATATCCCGCTTCGAGTAGAAACTGGTTAGAAAAATCTGCTTTCTCCTCTTTAGGGTATGATGTGGTTGCTATAGATTTTAGAAATCAAGGTGGTTTAAGTAAAGATAGTGGAAGCTCCTCACCTTCAGTGTTTGGTCACCTTACAGTAGGAATCGATGAGAGTATTGAAAATATGATATTTTATAAAAACATTTTAGATACTTTGTTACTTTCTAGAATTATTACATCTTTCGAAGGAGTTGATTCTAATAGTATTGTTACCTACGGTGCTTCTCAGGGTGGAGCATTTTCTATAATATTTGCTGCTTTAAATAAAAATGTAAAAAAATGTATAAGTCTATATCCTTTCCTTTCGAACTTCAAAGCTATCTATGAACTCGACAATAGAAATAATGCTTATGCAGAATTTACTCATCATGCACGCTGGTTTAATACAAAAGGAAGAAATACTAAAAACTTTTTAAATAATCTTTATTACATCGATACTATAAATTTTGCAAAACTTCTGAAATGTAATATATTATTCGGAATTTCTAATCTCGACGTTGATTGCCCTAGAGAAACTCAACAAAATATTTTTAATAATATAAAAAGTAATAAAAAAGTCTTAGTTTATAAAAAGTACTATCACGAGAATATTCCAAGCTTCAATAATGAAGTAGTTAACTTCTTACTAAATAAATAATGGGAGTATATAATGAAATTAGAAAAATATAGAAAACTAAATTATACAGAACAGTTATTGCATATTAATCATCCATTTGTTCAATATAAAAAAATTAATTTTAAAGGAATAGACAGCTCTTATATTGAATTAGATATAGTCACTCCAAATACCAATATCAAGGGAGTGATTATCGACTTTCCTGAATTTAAAGTGAAAAATAAAGATTATTTAACATTAACTAAATATAGTATGTTAGACTACGCTATAGTATCTTTACATATTAGAGGTCAAGCTGGAAATAGTGAAAATAATATTCCTTGCTCTCATTTTCCATTTTTAGACAATAGTTCTGAATTTCCATATTATAATTTAGTATTTCAGGATGCTCTTGATACTCTACAAATTATTGAATTATTATTTCCAAATAAAGATATATATGCAACTGGCGTAGGACAAGGCGCTGCTATTTCCCTAGTATGTGCTAGTTATTACAATTCAATTAAGGAACTATTTATTTCTGATTGTTCTCTCTGTGATATAAAAAATACTTACATTAAAAATAAGAAAAATCCAATCTTTAGAAAAATATATAATTTTGAAATTGACTTCCCAGATAAAATAGACTATCTATATAAAACACTAGACTCAATCGATATACTTAATATTAGTATCTCCATCTCACAAAAAGTACACTATGGACTTTCATATCTAAGTCCTAAAACACTACATTGTGCACAATTAAAATTAATTGAATCACTAAAAAATATTGACATCCAGCATTACAAATTTCTAGATTATAAAAAAATATTCCAACATCAATTCGATGATTATATACTTGAAACACTCTCGAATAAATAAAAGATGAATCGACAGAAAACAGAATTCTGTCGATTCATTAGTTTTAATACAATTAGCTTAATCTACCTTTTAACTTCATGTTTTTAACAATTTTCTCAATAGAATTTACATAAGCAGCTTTTCTCATTGGGATATCAAATCTTTCTTTCACTTCCCAAATGTCATTAAATGCTTTTGTCATAACTCTTGCTTGTTTTTCTACTACTTCTTCTTCAGTCCAGTAGTAACCTTGTAAATTTTGTACCCATTCAAAGTAAGATACAGTAACACCACCACTATTTGCAAGAATATCAGGAATTACAACCACACCTTTTTCTCGTAATACTTTATCACCTTCTAATGTAGCAGGACCATTAGCTCCTTCTGATATAATAGGTGCTTTAATTAAATCTGCTTCCTTAGCATCAATTGCATTTTCTAAAGCACATGGACAAAGAACATCTACATCTAAAGCCCAGAATTCATCTAAAGTTAAACGTTTTGTATTTGGCAATTTATGGAATCTAACTTTATTATCTTTACACTCTTGAAGTTCAGCATATGATAAACCATCTTCACGATATACAGCATATTGAATTCCATCGTCATCACGTTCAGTTACAGCAACTACTTTAGCTCCAAAGTTTACAGCAGTTTTTACCGTATAGCTACCTACATTACCAAATCCTTGAACAGCAAACTTAGATCCTTGTGTAGATTTCCCTAGTTTTTCTAATGCTAATTTCGCAGCAAGAGCTACCCCATATCCAGTTGCTTGAGTTCTTCCTAATGATCCACCTAGTTCTAATGGTTTTCCTGTTAAAGTACCAATTCCTTGCTTACCAGTAAGAACGTTAAATTCATCAATCATCCAAGACATGATTTGACCATTTGTATTTACGTCTGGTGCTGGAACATCTTGTTTTTCACCTAAATATTTGTAAATTCCTCGAATATATCCTCTAGAAAGTCTTTCTAGTTCTCCTTTTGATAATTCTTTTGGATCTACAATAATACCACCTTTACCACCACCATATGGTAGATTAGCAACAGCACACTTGAACGTCATCCAAATAGACAACGCTTTAACTTCATCACCTGTTACAAGTGGGTGAAATCTTAAACCACCTTTTGTAGGTCCAATTGCATCGTTATGTTGTGAACGGAATCCTTTAAAGTATTTTACTTCACCGTTGTCCATTCTAACTGGAATAGATATTTCAAAGAATCTTTGTGGATCTTTTAGTGATTCATATACTTCTTCTTTGTACCCTAAAACTTCACAAGCACCTTTTATTTGCTCTCTTGCGTTAACCAATGGATTGTTATTCATAATTACTACATCTCCTTAAATTGTTATTTTACACTTTTAATGTAACATCTTCTTAGTTAATTATATCAAATACAACATATTTTTGTAAACGTTTTTGTTCTTTATTTTTCTTATTTTATATTCAATTTCTACTGAATTTCAAGAAATGAATTCTACGCCTGGATGAATATACTTACTAGCATATGTATGAAAAGCTCCCGTATTAGGGTCATGCACTGTAAGTTCACCTAAACAAAACATTACTAGACATACCAAAAATACTCTGATTAGATATGCAATTATCATCCCTACTGCTCCTACTTCTCGAATCAAGTAACCTGAACTAAGAAAGATACCCGTACCTATAACTTCACCTAATGATAGGGTAATTAGATGCTTACTTTACATCTCTTTAACAAAACTTTGTTTTTCCTCCATAAAAAAATCCTTTCATAATATAAATTAAGAGAATGATAGTATTTCCATACTGAAAATAACTATCATTCTCCCCTGTTTATATTATTTCTTTTTATTTTAATAGTGAAAACAATCAGATTTTTTCATATGTTTTCATTATTATTTTGCATCGTACCATGAAGATCCGCTACTTGCTTCAACTTTAAGCTGAACATCTAATTTAGCAGCATCTTCCATAATTTTAATCATTTCTTTTGTGAATTTTTCTTCTATATCTTTATTAACATCGAAGATTAATTCATCATGTACTTGTAATAATAATTTTGCATCTACATTTGTTTTTTCTAAATACTCAAATACATTAACCATGGCTATTTTTATAATATCCGCAGCAGTACCTTGAATTGGTGAATTCATGGCAATACGTGCATTCAGATTGGCTACAATTTTATTTTTAGCATTTATATCCGGTAATGCTCTTCTTCTATTGAATAGTGTTTCTACATAACCATGTTCTTTTGCAAACTCTACAATATCACTCATATATTTATCAACACCTTTAAATGTTTCTAAATATTTATCGATAAATTCTTTTGCACGTTTTCTAGTTATACCTAGGTTATTAGATAATCCAAAATCAGAAATTCCATAAACAATACCAAAGTTAACAGCTTTAGCCTCTCGACGCATTGAAGAAGTTACCTCATCAAGACTCACTCCATTAACATCACTAGCAGTTTTAGTATGAATATCTACATCATGCTTAAATGCATCTATCATTCCTGCATCTTGTGCTATATGTGCTAGAACTCTAAGTTCTATTTGAGAATAGTCGATAGATAATATAACCCTATCGGCAGAAGCTGGAACAAATGCTTTTCTAATTTTTTTACCTTCTTCAATTCTCGTTGGAATATTTTGAAGATTAGGATTTACTGAAGATAATCGACCTGTTTGAGCTAGAGTCTGCTCATAACGTGTATGTATTTTTCCTTCACGAGTGATATCTTTCACTAAACCTTTTGCATAAGTTGAGTTTAACTTTGTAATAGTTCTATATTCCATAATTAATGGAATAATTTCATGACTATGTTGAAGTTGTTCTAAAACTTCTACAGCTGTAGAATATCCAGTTTTTGTTTTCTTAATCGGTGGTAGTCCTAAATCTTCAAATAACACGACACCTAACTGTTTAGGTGAAGCTATATTAAACTCAGAACCCGCTAAAGTATATATGCTAGATTCTAAAGTTTTAATTCTTTCATCAAACTCAGCACTCATTTCCTCAAGAGCTTTCTTACTAACATGTATTCCTTCAAATTCCATATTAGCTAATACTTTAGCAACTTTAATCTCTATGTCTTTATATAAATCCGTCATATTCTCTTCAGCGAGTTTTTCTTCCAGCAATGATTTCATAAGTGAAATACTCTCTGCAATTTCTGCAATATACGGATTAATAACTTCTTGAGGTGGTAAAGTGCGTTTAGTCCCCTTACCATAAATTTCTTCATCACTACTTATTATTTTTCCTAGATAGTTAAAGACGATTTTATCAATTTCAGTTTTTGCATTCACATCGATCAGATAAGATACAATTTTCACATCGAAAACTTCTCCGTTAATATCCACACCGTTTCTCTTCGCTATAAATAAAATCTTTTTGAAGTCATATACTGTTTTAAGCAATTCACTTTGAAGATATTCTACTACAAATTCATTAGTGAAAAATTGTTCTTCGCTAAATATATAAGCATCTCCTTCTCTATAAACTACTATTCCTACTACATCTGAATTATGATAGTCCTCAGTATAACACTCTACATGTAGAGTACTATCAGTAAAATCTATTTTTGTATTTTTATCTGCTAAAATAATATTAATTTCTTTTTTAGGAGTAACTGTTTCTTCATTAGTTACCTCTATACCTTCAGTAGAATTTTCTTGTGATAATTTTCTTAAAAATGAAACAAATTCAAGTTTTTCAAACAACTCTCTTTTAAGCTCTGTATTCTCACTATAAGTTAAATCTTCTAACTTATTGTCAACTGGAACTTCCGTATAAATAGTTGCTAATTTTTTACTTAACAAAGCATCTTCTCTACCTTCTGTTAGTCGCTCTTTTAGTTTTTTTCCACTAATATTGTCAATATTCTCTAGTACATTTTCTACAGTTTTATATTCAGTTAATAGTTTTATGGCAGTTTTTTCTCCGACTCCAGCAATCCCTGGAATATTATCGCTCTTATCACCCATAAGACCTTTCATGTCAACAATCTGTTCTGGAGTTAATCCGTATTTTTCAGCAATAAATTCTGGCGTGTAATAATCTATATCAGTAACTCCACGTTTAGTATAATAGATTGTTATATTTTCACTAGCAAGTTGAGTTAAGTCCTTATCTCCAGTTACTATTATAACTTCCAAGCCTTCTTTTTCGGCAATTTTAGCGTAACTACCGATAATATCATCCGCTTCATAATCAAAGTGTTCTTCATACTTTATTCCATATGAATCCAGAAGTTCTCTAACATAACCGAATTGCTCTACTAACTCACTAGGAGTTTTATCCCTAGTACCTTTGTACGCTTCATAACTTTGGTGTCTGAAAGTTTGTTTTCCTTTATCAAAGGCAACTAATGCATACTTTGGATTAGTATCCGCTAATATTTTTTCTAACATCAATGTAAATCCATAAACACTATTAGTATATAGCCCTTTTTTATTTTTTAAAGCTGGCATAGCATAAAAAGCACGATAACTTAAGCTATTCCCATCTATTAACATTATCTTATCCATTTAAATCTCCTAATTTTAATTCTAGAAATTATAAAGAGGTACGAAACAAAAATCACATTTTTTAAAAAGCGATATTTGAGTCGCCCTCGTACTATACTTTATATATCACTATTTTTTATAAATTTCTCTTTGTACTTCTACATATATCTTCTAATTATTGATTTTACAACAATTTATAAATTGTCTCTATCTTTTTCTTCCAAGAATGTCGCTCAATTTCTTCAAGTAAATAAGCTGGAATCTCGCGCTCCTCTCTCGTTCTTTCTATCATAACTTCTAAAGATTCAACTAGTCTATTTATAAAAGCTGGCTTTTCTTCTTCGACCGCTTTATCAGTATCATAAATAGTCGGCATTTTCACATACTCAATTATCTCAGAATTATTTATTTTTTCTCCAAGAAATTCTATAAGCCCTTCTATCTCAGTAGCGACTACTCTAAGTCCGCTTCCTAAGGCTTCAACCGCGATTAATCCCAATCCTTCAAAATAAGAAGGTAATACAAATATATCTTTATGACGCATAATCTCACCTAGATGAACTTGATCAACCGCATTATAAATTCTTATTCTCTTAGAATCACCAACTAGAGACTCAACTATAGGTCTATCTTCATCTTTCAAATTCCCTATTAATTCTAATTCTACTTTAGTGTCTTTTTTCTCTAATAATCTAAAAGCTTTAATTAATTCATAAAAACCTTTTGACTCATCAAATTTTCCTGCATATAAAATTTTCACATTATCATGTTTTTCATATTTTTCTGCAGGATAAAAGATTTTTTCATTATATCCCGCACCAATATTCACAATTTTTTCTACAGGATAATTATAAATATTAGCTATTCCATCTATAACACCACTGCTTAATGCCAATATCTTATCTAACTTCCCAAGACTTTTTACATACTTGTCTTTCATTATATGATTTTTCTCAGCTTGTCTTATATCTGTATTGTGACATATTCCTATAATTTTTTCATTTTCAAAAACATCACAAACCATAGAACTCAAAATCCATAAATGATGTGTAATTACAACATCTGGTTTAAATGTTTCTTTAGCTTGAATCAATTTTTTACGAAAAGCCTTTTGCCAAGATTCAATCATTTCATCTGTCATATTTTTATATAGTGTATTATCATACGGCATAATATCACTCATTCCAACAATCGGAAAACTGATATCTTTCCCTTGAAATTCAACTTCAAATTTTTCGTCTACAAAGTTAAAATTATACTCTGGTGTCGTAGCATAAATAGCAGCTTGCTCTACGTTAAATCCCTTTAATCCATCTATAACATTAGTAAAATATACACCACTTCCTGTTTTTATCGGAAGTTGAGCTAACACATGTAAAATCCTCATATTTTTATCCTCTGTTTCATATTTTCCATCATCTCTATTATAACCTAATTTGTGTATTTTTTATAGTAAACGCATTAAATTAATATAATAGAACGCAAAAATAAAGAGTAACTCATAAAATAAGATTATTTGAAAATCTATTTTATCTAGTTACTCTAAAATTTGATTGAAAATCATTATAAACGATAACCTATCGTTTTTTTAATTCTATCCTCAAGCACTGCAAGTCGCAGCTTCTTTTTCATCTTGACTTTCGATATAATCATTTTTGTTATAAAATGCATTTCTATAACTAGTAGTACTAAACGGTTCAACTAAATTAATAATTGTATATCCATCTAAACCAAGTTTCTTACATACCGCTTTACTTGACTCAGGTTTTTCACTATAAACAAAAATTTCTGAAGATTTATCTAATCTATCTAATACACTATCTATTTCCTCAGGTGAAACTTTAATTTCTTCATCACTTAAAACTTCAGACCCGAGATTTAAGAATTGTTTATTTTTGCTTGCTGAAATTCGATATTTGAATTCTGATAATAAAGCATTGCTATAGATAGCTTTTCCATAGTCATATTGTTTTATACCATCACCAATATGAAGTTTTGTGAATCCACGTTCTCTAAGCAACTTCTCAGTAGCACGTGATGTTACATCGACTACACAATATAAAATTATATCTTTATCCTTGTAGTCATCAAGCACATCGCTACCGTTTTTAAAAAGTTTAATCGGAAGATTCACGGCATTTATAGCGTGACCTCTTGCATATTCTTTTCGCCAACGAACGTCAACAACTAAAGCTTCTTCAAATGTTTTCTTCTCAACATCTGCTCCAGCAATTCTTCCTGGTTTTCCTTTTAGTAATTTAAGCCAAAATGCATATAATCCAGATACAATAATTAATAATACAATTACTATAATTAAGAATATTTTCATTGCGTTTACTCCTTTCATCATATAATTATATTTTAGCATACATTTTGTATTTTTAATAATAAATTGTATAAATAAAATATTTTTTTGATTTTTTTAAAATTTAGGAGTAAAATGTTATTATACACCATTTTTAAGAAAGGAGATCTGGGTGAAAATATCAAAAATTAGTAAAATTGAAAATAAAAATTTAAAAATTGAATCCTCTTTATTAATTGATGGAATTTTAGTAGGTTTAGCTGCTGGAGTTGTCGGTGCTAGTTACAGACTTCTTATTGGTTATAGTGAAAAACTTGTTCACTATACGGCCGATTTTATTAAAACTGGGCTTATTTATAAAATAGGTCTTTTACTAATTCTAATCTTACTAGCCTTGTTTTCTGGTTTTCTATTAAAACGTGAACCGATGGCTAGTGGAAGTGGAATTCCTCAAGTCTCTGCTGAAATTACCGGTAGATTAAATTCAAATCCATTACGAGTTCTAATTTATAAAATAACTGGTGGATTAACGGCAAGTCTCGGTGGTTTATCACTTGGACGCGAAGGTCCCTCTATTCAACTAGGTGCAATGAGCGGAAAACTTGTCTCTAGAATATTAAAAAAAGATAGTGTAAAAGAAAAGTATCTTATTACTTGTGGTGCTAGTGCAGGTCTATCCATCGCCTTTGGAGCTCCACTTGCTGGTGTTTTATTTTCTATAGAAGAAGTACATAAGCAAATAACTAAAAAAATCGTTATCTGTTGTTTCAGTGCTGCTGTAGTAGCAAATATAGTTGGTCAGTATATTTTTGGACTTACTGCTATTTTCAAATTTCCTGAAATCCCCTATGTTGAAGTAAGTATTTATCCTTGGGTTGTTTTATTAGGAATTCTATTAGGAATATTTGGGACATTTTATAATGTTACTATAAAAATACTTTTCAAAATTTATGAATATTTTAGACTAAATATAGTATTTAGACCTCAAGTAGCATTTATAATTTCATTCGGATTATTTATTTTTTATCCAATAGTGCTTGGAAGCGGTCATAGTTTAGTAGAATTTCTGATAGAGAATAAATTTAGCTTTATGTTTTTATTAACCTTATATTTTATAAAAACTCTATTTTCACTTATTTCTTTCACATCAGGAGTTGCAGGTGGCATATTCTTACCTATCTTAATACAAGGTGCTGTACTCGGAACATTGTTTAGCAACTTTTTTGATGCTAAATATACTGCATTATTTGTAATACTATCTATGTCAGGTTACTTAACTGCAATTGTACGTAGTCCTATTACTTCAATAATTTTATTATTTGAAATGACACAAAAACTAAATTATTTCCTGCCGATCGCACTATGCTGCTTATTTGCATATATCACTGCAAATATACTTGGAACAAAACCGGTTTACGAATATTTACTTGATCGAATTTTAACTAGTAATAAACTAGGAGACAATGAACTTGAAATGGAAGTAGAAATTCTAACTACTATATCAAATGATAGTACATTAATAGGAAAAGAAATTCGTGAAATCGATTGGACAAAAGGAGTACTTGTTTCTCATATCGAACGTTCTGGTCGAGAAATAGTACCAAAAGGAAGTACAATTCTAGAAGCAAATGATAAACTTACCGTCATTATGCCAAAAGAATGTGTCAATCTATTTTTAAAACAATTTGGTGAATAAAAAACAGGCTCACTAAAAATCCCAAAATTCAAAATAATTTTTATGATAACTCATAAATGCAGTGGTTTATCAATATCTAATAAACTTTAAGGGAGTGACTCGATAAAATAACAATTTTGCCGAGTCACTCCCGTTTTTATCCTTATAATACATTAAAATGTTTTAGAGCATGAGTAATTCCATCATCATCTACACTAGTTGTAATGTAATCCGCTATTTCTTTAACATTATCACCTGCATTTTCCATTGCCACACCAATTCCAGTATGTTTTAACATATCTATATCATTTCCACCATCACCAAAAGCCATAGTTTCTTCTAATTTAATACCGAAATGAGAAATAATCGCATCAATCCCAGTATTTTTTCCACCATCTTTTGGAATAACATCTGTAAAATGAGTTGTCCAACGAGCTGCTTTTGAATTAGGCATATAAGCTAAGAATCCTGCTTCTTCCTCTTCAGAGACAAATACATTAAGTTGATATATTTTTTCACTAACAGCCTTATCGTAAGCTGATGGATCTTCTTTAAATCTTTCTGGATCACCTAATTCATCTTCCAACCATTTAACCCTCGAGTTTTTCAGATTCATGAAAGCTCCATCTAATAATGCAAAATCACAAGCTATATTATTCTCTTTAAAATACGGAAGAACATTTTTTATATCATCTTTTGATAAAATCTTATCATTTAAAACTTCTCCAGATTCTAAATAGCAATACTGTCCATTTATTGTAATATACCCATCAAACTTAAAATCTAACAAATCATTTAAAAATGTCGTATGAAATGGTGCTCTTCCTGTAGCTATAAAAATTTTAATTCCTTTTTCTTTTAGCTTTCTTAAAGTATTTGCAGTGTTTTCCGGAATAGTTTTAGTTTTAAAACTTCTTATCGTTCCATCAATATCAAAAAAAATCGCTTTTATATTCATCATTCTTATTCTCCATATTTATTTAAATCAACTACACTATTTCTTGTTTTTAAATCATAACCTATTAATAGTTTCATAGCTGTCTCTTCTTTTTTTATAACATTAAGTAACATGCTGACTGTTTGCTTCGCTGCATCTTTTAAATCAAATTTTATAGTTGTTAATGGGGATTTTAATAAAGCAGATGAAGTATAATCTCCAAACGCAGCAACTGAATAATTTTCACCAACACTTAAACCTTCTTCTTCAAGAGCCTTCATGGCACCATAAGCTAGATTGTCAGTGGCACAAATTAAACAACTGTCATCTTTCAACTTTTCTATATTTTCTTTTACAACATCATATGCTTCTTCCATACCAAAATTACTAATAAGTATATTTTTAGGACTTAAACCATACTTTTCTAAAGTTCTTACTACCCCTAATTTCCTATAGTATCCTACAGCAATATCTTCCTCACTTACCCCTAAGTAAGCAATTTTCTTATGTCCATTAGCTAGAACATAATTGGTTAAATCCCTAGCAGCATTAAAATCATTATACTCAACGCTATAAGTATATTCTCCTTCTTGCCCTAACATTACAACAGGAACATCTACAGATTTTATTGTATCTTCATACGTTTTACTCATAGTTGTCGGTAATAAAATTATCCCATCTACGTTCATTCTTGCTAATTTCTTAATATATTCTAATTGTTTATTTTCATCAAAATTAGCATTCATTATTAATGTCTCATAATTATTTTCTTTTAATTCTTTATCTAGATATTTTAAAGTATTTCCACTTACAAAAGAGTGTAAACATGGTACTATTACACCAATAATTTTGCTATCCGTACTTTTTAATGCCTTAGCAAAAGTATTCGGTGTATAATTGTATTTATCAACTATTTCTTTAATTCTCTCATAAGTTTCTTTTTTTAAATTTCCACCATTAAAATATCTAGAGACAGTAGTAGTACCTACTCCAGCCATTTTTGCTATATCTACTATTGTCAATTTCCTCATAGATTACCTCCTTAAGTCACAACTTTAATTATATACGATTAGAGTAAATAAATAAAGAATTATATAAGAACAATTTCAGAAAATATATTCTATTAATTTTTATTATTTCACTGAATACTACTACATAAAAAAATACACTCAAAAATACAATAATCAAATTATTCTAATACAATTTCACTAGAAGAAAACTTTATATTTCTTATAAGCATTGCTATGATAATAGTTATTTTTTCTAAAAATAATCTCCTAATTTCTACCATCACATCTACAATGTTAAACTGTATCATTACAGAGTTGGAGATTTTTGTTAACAGATTCACAAACACTATCAAACAAGCACTGAACAATACAAACATTTTTTTGAAAAATATTAAACAAAGCTCTTGAAATCCTTTTCCGAAAGTGGTATAGTGTACTTTGGAGGTATATTATGATAGTTCAATTAAAAAACGTATCAAAACAATATAAAGACGCTAACTTCAAACTAGAAAATATATCATTTGATATTAATGAAAAAGAAGTTATTGGAATTATCGGTAGAAATGGTACAGGTAAAAGTACAATTCTTAAAATGATTAATGGTATTGTTTCATATGATAGCGGAGATATTCTTTATAAAAACTCTTCTATTAAAAATATGGATGCAAGTACCCTTAGAAATACAAGAAAAAATCTAGCCTATATATTCCAACACTCTAATCTTATTGATAACAAAAGCGTATATTATCATTTGAGTTTAGTGTACAAATTAAATAAGGTTTCTGTTGATAAAAAGAAAATAGATGATATTCTTGAATTCATGAATATCACAAGACTTAAAAATAGTCTTTGTGGAAGTCTAAGTGGTGGAGAACAACAAAAAGTTGCTATCGCTATGGCACTGTTACAAGAACCAGAAGTTCTACTTTGTGATGAAATCAGTTCAGCATTAGATACTAATAGTGAAAAAGAAATATTTGCACTATTAAATAAATTGCGTACAACAACTGACATTTCAATAGTTATGATTTCTCACAGTTTATCATTACTTAAGAACTTTTGTGATCGTGTAGTAGTTATTGATGATTCTACAATTAAAGATATTGTCGTACCTAATAAAAATGCAAAAGACGATTACGACAGTAATTACTATAACTACGTAAAGGAGTTTTTATTAAATGATTGATTTATTTAAAGCCAATTACGATGGTATTATGAAAGCATTTTGGGAAACAAACTATATGATGCTTTACTCAATGTTAACAGTATTTTTCATTTCCCTACCATTAGGTATTATGCTTTTTGCTTTCAGTCGTGATTATTTATTAAAAAATAGAGCAGTTTATGAAGGACTTAGCATTTCTCTTAATGCCTTACGTAGTGTTCCGTTTCTAATTTTTGTGTTCATATTAATCCCTGTAAATAGATTTCTATTTAAAACATCTTTTGGAAATATTGCAGCAATCTTGCCTCTTACACTAGTTGGTGTAAGTATTTATGCTCGATTTGTTGAACAAGCATTAATTAATGTTCCTAAAAAAATTGTAGATAGAGCTATAAGTATGGGAGCTACTAAAATTCAAATTATTAGATACTTCTTATTACCTGCTACAATGGATAACTTAATCTTATCATTCACCTATACTACTATTAGTTTACTAGCTTATACTACTGTAATGGGTGTAATTGGAGCTGGTGGTCTTGGAGAATTTGCCTTTAGATATGGGTATCAGGAATACAATTATGATCTAATGTATTTAATAGTAATAATATTTATTATATATGTATTTATTATTCAATCTATAGGTTATGGATTAGCTAAACGTTTTACAAACAAGAAGGAGAAATAGATTAATGAAGAAAGTATTATCTATTGTTGCTAGCCTACTAGCGCTTGTGCTTGTGTTAACAGCATGTTCAAGTAAAACTAGCGATAAAAAAGAAGAAAAAAAAGAAGACAAGACTATTAAAGTTGCTGCTCATGTCCCACCATTTACTGATATGTTAGAATTAGTTAAAGAAGATTTACAAAAAGAAGGGTACACTCTTGAAATTGTAAAAGTATCTGATAATGTTCAAGCTAACGTTGCTTTAGCAAACAAAGAAGTCGATGCTAACTTCTTTCAACACGAACCATTCATGAAACAATACAATGAAAAAAATAAAACTAACTTAGTTGCTGTGGCGAAAGTTTATAATTCTATTCCAGCATTCTACTCAAAAACTGTCAAAAACATAAAAGATCTTAAAGATGGTGCTGATGTAGCTATTCCATCTGATGCATCAAACATGGCTCGTGCATTAAGATTATTAGCTCACGGTGGATTAATTACATTAAATGATCCAAACAGCTATAACGTTACTGTAAAAGACATTAAAGATAATCCAAAACATCTTAAATTTACAGAAGTTGGGCTTTTAAACTTAAGTGATGCATATGCAGAAAAAGATTTAGTTTTCAACTACCCAACTTACATTGCTAAATTAAACCTTACACCAATGAAAGATGGACTTCTAATGGAAGACAAAGCTGACTTTACATACGCTGGTGTACTTGCAGCTCGTGAAGATAACAAAGACGACGCTAAAATTCAAGCAGTTAAAAAAGCTTTAACTAGTCAAAAAGTTAAAGACTTCCTACAAAAGAATTTCGAAGGTAAAGCTACTGCAGCTTTCTAATAAATATATATTATTACTAATCCAAAATCTATAAATACAATCAACAACCTTACCTCTAAATAAAAAATATACTTAATAGGAGATAAAATAATGAAGAAAATAATTTCATTTATTGCTAGCTTAACAGCATTATTATTAGTTTTAACAGCTTGTTCAAGCAAAACTGAAACTAAAAAAGAAGAGAAGAAAGAACCAGTTACTGTAAAAGTAGCTTCTCACACTTCTCCAATGACAGACATGTTAGAAATGATCAAAGATGATCTTAAAAAAGAAGGTTACAACTTAGAAATCGTTAAAGTTTCTGATAACGTTCAAGCTAACGTTGCATTAAACAATAAAGAAGTTGATGCTAACTTCTTCCAACACAGACCATTCATGGAACAATTTAACCAAAAAAATAATGCTCATCTTGTAGCTATTCAACCAATTTACAACGCGACTGTATCATTCTACTCAAAAACTCTTAAAGATATCAAAGATCTTAAAGATGGTGCTGATGTAGCTATCCCTTCAGATCCAACAAACTTAGCTCGTGCTTTACGTTTATTAGATCACGCTAAAGTTATTACTCTTAAAGATCCAAATAGCTTTACAGTAACAGAAGCAGATATCAAAGATAATCCAAAACACCTTAAATTTACTAAAGTAAGCTTACTAAACCTTAACGAAGCATACAATGAAAAAGATTTAGTATTTAACTACCCAACTTACATCTCTAAATTAGGATTAACTCCTGACAAAAACGGTCTAGCTTTTGAAAAAGAAGGAGACTCAACATTCGCTGTCTCACTTGTTGCTCGTGAAGATAACAAAGACGATGCTAAAGTTCAAGCAGTTAAAAAAGCATTAGCAAGTGAAAAAATTAAAGATTACATCAACAAAGAACTTAAACCAAAAGGACACGCTACTCCAGCGTTCTAATATATAGTAAAAATACTTGGTAGACATTGTTTACCAAGTATTTTTTTATCTCAATTATTATTACCAGCTTCTTTTAAATAATATAACTATTACTCTTAAAACACATACATCACTATTTAACTAGTAACTACTTATACCCAAAATATGGGAGTGAATCAAAATCGTGATTTCGAAGAAGTCAATCTTGTAGAGTCGCCTCCACACAGTTTATTAGATATCAAAAAAGCTTTTATAAAGCAAATTTAGATATTAATAAACCACTGCGTCTTTAAATTTTCATATAAACCTTGTTAAAATTTAGGACTTTTGGATCATCCTTGATTAGTAAATTTAGATTTTAAACTTATTGAACTAATACTATTTAGTTTATAGTTCTCTAAAATCTAAATACTAATATACAAAAAAGAAACTGACTTTTACGTCAATTTCTTTTTTCTGTCATAATAGGCTTATTTGTGTAATTCTTTTTCAAAAGCTTCTCTAACTTGTCCTACTGAGAATCCGATGATTACTTGAATAGCTTTACCGTTACGAGCAACTCCAAGAGCTCCAGAACGTTTTAAGAATTCATCATCTTTAACTAAGCTTTCGTCTTTAACGTTAACACGTAATCTTGTTACACAGTTAGTAACGTCTACGATGTTATCTTTACCACCTAAACCTTCAAGGATGATTACTGCTTGATCATCGTGAGTAGCTGCATCATCTCTAACTTCTGGTTTAGCTGCTTTACCTTTTTCACGGTACTCTTGTTTAGAGTAAAGTTTAGTTTCAGCATCTTCAGCTTCACGTCCAGGTGTGTTTAATTGGAATTTAAGGATTAAGAATCTAAATACTAAGAAGTAGATTACAGAGAATACTAATCCAATTCCGATTTGAACGAACATTTGTGAAGAGTGGTGTTTGAACATTGGTAACCAGTTAAGAGCTAAGAAGTCGATTAATCCACTTCCGAAGTTACCTACAACTCCAAATTGATACATAGTTGCTGACATTAATGCACCTAATACTGCGTGAGTAGCGAATAACATTGGTGCTGCGAATAAGAATGTGAACTCGATTGGTTCAGTGATTCCTGTTAAGAAACCAGTAAGTGCTGCTGGGATTAATAACCCTGCTACAACTTTTTTCTTGCTGTCTTTAGCTGTTACATACATAGCTAAAGCTGCTGCTGGTAATCCAAATACTTTTGAGTTACCGTGTAATGAGAATCCACCTTGAGGGAATAACTCTTTTAATGGAGTTGAGCTTTGAGAGAACTCTTGAATGTGTTGTACCCAGTAAGCTGTGATTCCATTTTCTACTACTGCTGGTCCAAACATGAATGGTCCATAGATGAAGTGGTGTAATCCTGTTGGGATTAAAATTCTTTCTAGGAATGTGTAAGTGAATACTCCCGCAACTCCAGAAACTTTTAAGAATCCTTGTAAAGCAGCGATTCCTAATTGAACTTTTGGCCATAATAGAGCTGTTAAGAAAGCAGCTGGAATCATGATTAAGAATCCTACTAAGATTACGAATGTTGATCCTTGGAAAATTCCTAATAATTCAGGTAATTTTTTGTCAAAGTATTTGTTGTGAATCCATACTGAGATAGATGCAATAACGATAGAACCGATGATTGAAGTATCTAATGTGATTGCTCCAGCGATTCTAGTTAAACCTGTAGGTAATTTAAGAGCTGGCGTTACATCTACTCCAAAGAATTTGAATTGAGTTAAGAATCCGTTGATGAAGTAGTTATAAACCATGTAGATTAAGAACGCTTCTAATGCAGCACGACCATTTGCTTTTTTAGCAAGACCGATTGGAATACCAAGTGCGAATACTACTGGCATTTGGTTAAAGATAGTCCATCCCCCTTGTTCTATTACGAACCAGAAGTTATACCAAAGAGTACCCTCTGTCGCGATGCTCCCTACTAGGTTAGGGTTTTTTAAGATTGAAGTTAATCCAACTACTAATCCGAAGAATGCGAATAAAATAGATGGCATTAACATCGCGCCTCCAAAGCGCTGAATTTTTTGTAACATAACATTTTTCCTCCTTTTTTATTTTTCTGCTAATGTTACTTCTAAGCCATTATGATCAGAAATAATTGGATAATTTTCATCATTAAATATAACAAAACTTTCTTTTACATCTAATTTTCTATTAATAAATACATAATCCAATTTTTTCTGACACATAGAATCTTCCCAACCACTTATATTTTTATATACAGTAACTCCCCCGTCTTTTTTCTCGGCTAATTCATAAGTATCATATAACCCTTTATCAAGTATTCTCTTATAATCGTCTACTTGATGGAAATAATCTGTATTGAAATCTCCCATGAAAACTTTAAGATTATTGTTATCTGTATAATTAATTAGGTTGCTAAGATTTTGATCTATGTCTTCCCCTTTACAAGTTGGCAAATTCATATGACAACTGTAAAATTCTACGATCTCATCATTTATTTTAAGATCGACTTTTAAAATTTTTCTTGATTCGATAGAAGTTACGGTTTGTTGTGCCGTACAGTAAAAATCCTCTACGGCAACAACTTCACCTTTAGCAAGTATTGCTAAACCTTCTTCGAATTTATCAAATCCTATGTGAGAATAAGTCCAGTAGTAACTGTATCCTTCTTCTCCATATTCTCTAATTTTATCTAGTAATAATTTTCCAAAGTTATCTTCTTTTATTCCTTGGTAAACATCTGCACTATTAATCAATTGATTTACTTCTTGCATAGCAACAACATCGTATTTTTTCTCCACAATAGTTTTTGCTAAGATATTTAATTTTTCAAGTTGATTTTCTTCTAACCAACTATGTACATTAATCGTTAATAGTTTCATGCTATGTTCCCCACTTCTTTGTTTATTATTTTTTGTTCCAAATATCTTCGTTGTATTGAGCTATAGTACGGTCAGATGAGAAGAATCCAGCTTTTGCAATATTCACAATAACTTTTTTCAGCCATAATTCACGGTTTTCGTAATCTGCTAACATTTCTTCTTTCTTAGCGTAATATTCTTCAAAGTCAATAAGTGTCATGAACCAGTCTTTGTTAAGTAGTTCATTATATAATCTTTCTAATCTTTCTTTATTTCCTAGTTTAACTAGGTCTTTAGAAACGATGAAGTCTACAACTTCTTTAACACCATCTTTTTCATAGTATTCTTTAGACACATATCCAGCAGTTTCGTAAAGTTTGATAATTTCATCACTTTCTTTACCGAAGATGTAGATATTTTCACGTCCAACTAACTCATCGATTTCCACGTTTGCTCCATCTAGAGTTCCTAATGTTAGAGCTCCGTTTAACATGAATTTCATGTTACCAGTTCCACTTGCTTCTTTAGAAGCTAATGAGATTTGTTCAGAAATGTCAGTTGCTGGAATTAATTTTTCTGCAACACTTACATTATAGTTTTCAACTAAGAATACGTTTAAGTATTTATTAACTTCTGGATCATTGTTAATTAATTCTGATAGACATAGAATTAAGTGAATGATATCTTGAGCTATAATATATGCTGGTGCTGCTTTACCACCGAAGAATACTGTAATTTTTCTTTCAGGTAATTTACCATTTTTGATATCTAAGTATTTTTTGATTACATATAAAGCGTTCATTTGTTGACGTTTATATTCATGGAATCTCTTAATTTGAGTATCAATAATACTATTTTCATCTAATTCAATACCTTGAGTTTCTTTTAGGTATTCTTTAAGAACTAGTTTGTTCTCGTGTTTAATTTCTTCTAATTTCGCTGCTACTTCTTTACTATCAACAAATTCTAGTAATTTTTCTAATTTAGTTGCATCAGTTAAGTACTCATCACCAATTAGTTCTTTTAAGTAGGCTGCTAATGGTCTGTTAGAAAATTCTAACCAACGTCTGAATGTAATACCATTAGTTTTGTTATTAAATTTCTCTGGATATAATTCATAGAAGTGTTTTAATTCAGAGTTTTTAAGAATTTCAGTGTGTAGGTATGCAACCCCGTTTACACTGTTAGAGAAGTGAATATCCATGTTTGCCATGTGTACTCTATCGTCTTTATCGATGATTTGAATATCTTCACCTTCATATTTTTCTCTAATAACAGCATCTAATTGTTTGATGATTGTTACTAAGTGTGGCACTACTTCTTCTAAGTATGCTAATGGCCATTTTTCTAATGCCTCAGCTAAGATAGTGTGGTTAGTGTAACCAGTCATTTTTTGAACAATTGTGTATGCTTCTTCAAATTCAATTCCGTGTTTTTCAGTTAGTAAACGAATTAATTCAGGAATTACCATACTTGGGTGAGTATCGTTAATTTGAACATATGCATATTCGTATAAGTCATGAACATTACTTCCTTTAGCAATTGCTTCATCTAAAATCAGTTGAGCAGCATTTGATACCATGAAGTATTGTTGGTAAATACGTAGTAATTCACCATTTTTATCACTATCATCTGGATATAAGAATAATGTTAAGTTTTTCTCAATTTCGGTTTTATCAAAACTAATTCCGTTTTCAATAATACTGCTATCAATTGAATCAATATCGAATAGGTTTAGATAGTTTTTAGTATCTTTTTTGTATCCTAATACATCAATTCTTTTTAATGTTGAAGTTAGGTTGAAGTTTTTGAAAGGTACTGTATATTTAACATCAGTATCTCTTAGCCATGAATTATCTTCAATCCAGAAGTTTGGCTCAGCATGTTGTTCATTTTTAACAAACACTTGTCTGAATAAACCACAGTGGTAGTTTAATCCTACTCCATCACCAGTGATTCCTAATGATGAAATTGAGTCGATGAAGCATGATGCTAAACGTCCAAGACCACCGTTACCTAATGAAGGTTCTAATTCAGCTTCTTCTACATCACTAAGACGTTTGTTAGCAGCTTTTAATTCTTTTTCGATTTCTTCATAAATACCTAAGTTGATTAAGTTATTTGATAAAAGTTTACCAATTAAAAATTCAGCTGAAATATAGTAAACTTTTTTCTTATCACTATTTAAAGCTTTTTTGTCAGCTTCATCTTTAACATAGTTTAATAATTGTTTATAAATTTCTTTGTTTTCTAATGTACTAAGTTCTTTATTTGTTTTATCCAATACATATTTAGTGAATGTCATTTTATGCCCTCTCTCTTGAATATCTTACTGTAATATTTTTTAAAAATTCTTTTCTCTCTTCTGTTAAATCTTCTGCAAGCATTCTCCACTCCCAGTTTCCTCCAACTGTTGATGGAACATTCATTCTGCTTGTTGCATCTTTATCTAATAAATCTTGCATTGTTACGATTGCATAATCACTTACTGAAGAGTATATTCCTCTAATCATCGCTTCAGTAATTGTTTCATCATTACGGCGATTTAAGTATTCAGAAACTAGTTCTTGTTCTGACTCACTCAATTTCTCATACCATCCATTAACTACATCATTATCATGTGTTCCTGTGTAAGCAACACTATTTTGAGTATAGTGATGTGGACGATCTAGATTATCATCACCTGGGAAAGCAAATTGAAGAATCTTCATTCCAGGATATCCAGAATCATCTAATAATTTTTCTGCTTTCTCATCAATAAATCCAAGATTTTCTGCGATAATTGGTAAATCACCTAATTGTTCTTTAATTTTTTGGAATAATTCAATTCCTGGACCAGCTTCCCAAGTACCATTTACTGCATTTTCAGCATCTTTATCAATTTGCCAAAAATCAGAGAATCCTTTGAAGTGATCTATACGAAGTACATCATAGATTTTAAAACTTTCTTGTACTCGATAAATCCACCATGAGAAACCTTGTTCTTTGTGTTTTTCCCAATCGTAAATTGGATTACCCCAAAGTTGTCCAGTTGGACTGAAGTCATCTGCAGGACATCCAGCTACATAAAGTGGTTCATTGTTCTCATCAACTTTAAATAGTTCTGGCATTGTCCACATTTCAACACTATCAGCACTTACATAGATTGGCATATCACCAATGATTTTAACTCCTTTACCATTAGCATATTCTTTTAATGCTAACCATTGTTTAAAGAAGAAGTATTGTGTAACTGTGTAGTATCTTATGCTATCTTGAAGCTCCGTACGATATTTTTCTCGTGCGGCTTTTTCACCTTTCTTAATATCTTCATCCCAGTGAATAAAACTTTGATATCCGAAACTTTCTTTAATTGCCATATATTCAGCATAATCAGCTAACCAACTTGAGTTGTCTTTTTCGAATTCTTCTATCTCAGCTAATACATTGCTATATTTTGCAGTGTTAGCAACAGCTTTTTCTAAAATTGGTCTTCTAACTTCAAATAATAAAGCATAATCTATTTTTTCAGGATTTTCTCCAAAGTTAACATTTGAGTAATCACTTTCTTCTAATAATCCTTCTTCTTTTAATAAAGAAAAATCGATTAGGTTTAAATTCCCTGCTACAGCTGAGAAACTTTGATAAGGTGAATCCCCATAACTTGTAGTTGTTAATGGTAAAATTTGCCAATATGTTTGCTTTGTTTCTTCTAAGAAATCAACGAAATCATATGCACTTTTACCAAAAGTTCCTATACCAAACTCACCTGGTAATGATGTGATATGCATCAATACACCACTTGAACGTTTTGTCATTCTATTTCCCTCCGTCATACTTTTAACTTGTATTTACAAAATAAGTTTTTATAACTTAACAATAATTATTATAATAAAACACTTTCATTTTGTCAATAACATTTATGTAATTCTTTTTATTTTTTTCTACAACATATACGTAAATGTTACAATATGTATGTAAGATGTACTTAACCCTTGCAATTCTTATCAACTACATTTATAATTAAGTAGGTAATTTTTAAAAGGAGAACAGTAAAGGTAAATCATATATGAGTAAATACAAAAAGGTCTATAATGATCTCAAGGAAAAAATAGATACTCGTTTTTATAAGCGTAATACAGAACTACCAAGTGAAAATGAGTTAGTAAAAGAATACGGTTATTCAAAAGATACTATTAGAAAAGCTTTGTCTTTATTAGAAATTAACGGTTATATCCAAAAGATTAAAGGTAAAAATTCTTTAATTCTTGGACACGGAAGAATAAAAAATAATTATTTAGGAAATATTAAAACTTCTTCTGAATTAAACATCGACGGAAAGTACGAAATTAAGACTACACTAGAGTCACTTTATATTATTCAAGGCGAAAAGAAAATAATGGATATTTTTAGTGCAGATGAGAATAATGATTTTTATAGAGTTAGTCGTAGTAGAACGATCAACGGCGAAAAATTAGAGTATGAGGTATCATATTTCGATAGAAGTCTTGTTCCATTTATTAATAAAGAAATCGCAGAATCATCTATTTATAAATACTTAGAAAAAGAATTAGGATTAAATATAACGCACTCACGACGTCAAATATCATTTAGATACGCTACAGATGAAGAAAAACAATATATGGACCTTGGTGAATACAATATGGTAGCTGTTGTTGAAAGTATCACTTATTTGTCCAATGGAAACATACTACAATATGGAATACTTTCATATAGACCAGATAAGTTCACATTTGTAACAATGGCCAAAAGATAAAGAAGACTCATAAATTACAATTTTATTTGAATCTAATTTATAGAGTCGTTTTCTTTTTGTTTTTAATTTTAAACTTACTGTTTTAGTTGTAGCTTGCGACACCTCCATATCTTTTGTTTTCTCAAAAGGATATTCCGGTTAGAAAATAAGCCTGTTTTCTTATTTTCTCGCTGGGAGTGACTCAAAAATCGTGATTTCGAAGAAATCGATTTTGTCGAGTCACCCCCGCACAGTTTATTAGATATCTAAAGAGCTTTTATAAAGCGTATTTAGATATCAATAAACCACTGCGTCTATGAGTTCTCATATGTACTTTGTTAAATTTTAGGCTTTTAGATCAGCCCCTTTAGCTACTACAAAACAGTAAGAAAAATATAAAATTTTATCAATAAATATAATGGCTAATTTTTAATTATTATTAATTTTACTCAAATATTTTGTAATGGTGAAAATGGAACTTAGCAAAGTTCCATCGGTGAAATTAGGACTACAGGCCTAATTTCAAGGTGTAATATCCACTTTAATTGTCTAAATGACAATTAAAGTTAGATGAAGCCGTCCGCCACCATACTTAAAATATTTGATAGTGAAATTTAATTATTAAACATTAACAAAAAACTGATAAAGGAAAACTATCCCTCTATCAGTTTTTAATTTACTCAAGATTATTTTAATCTTTCTTCTAATTCTGCTTTTAATTCTTCGAATCCAGGTTTTCCAAGAAGTGCGAACATATTTTTCTTATACGCTTCTACTCCTGGTTGGTCAAATGGATTTAATCCTTGCATGTATCCAGAAATACCTACAGCTTTTTCGAAGAAGTATACTAAGTATCCAAATGTGAACTCGCTCATGTCAGGAAGTTCTACTACAAAGTTAGGTACCCCTCCATCTGTGTGAGCAAGAAGAGTTCCTTCAAATGCTTTAGTATTTACGAAATCCATAGTTTTTCCAGCTAGGTAATTTAATCCATCAAGATTATTGTCAGCTTCTTTAAGCTCAATATCTTTGTTTGGAGATTTAACTTTTAAGATAGTTTCTAATAAAACACGACGTCCTTCTTGAACATATTGTCCCATAGAGTGAAGGTCTGTTGAGAAGCAAACACTTGATGGATATAATGCTTTTCCATCTTTACCTTCAGATTCACCGTAAAGTTGTTTCCACCATTCGTTGAAGTAAACCATTGATGGTTCGTAAGATACAAGAATCTCAATTAATTTACCTTTTTGTTGTAAGATATTACGCATTACAGCATATTGGTAAGCAATATTTTTGCTTAAATCTGGTGTTGATAGTTCATCTTGAGCTAATTTAGCACCAGCCATCATTTTATCAATATCAACTCCACTTACAGCAATTGGAAGTAATCCTACAGCAGTAAGAACTGTGAAACGTCCACCTACATCATCAGGTACTACAAATGTTTCATATCCTTCATCATCTGCTAATGATTTTAATGCTCCACGAGCTCTGTCAGTTGTAGCGAAGATTCTTTCTTTAGCTCCTTCTTTACCATATTTTTCTTCAAGTAATTCTTTGAAAATACGGAATGCAATAGCAGGCTCTGTAGTTGTTCCTGATTTAGAGATTACATTTACAGAGAAATCTTTTCCTGTAGTTTTTAAGTAATTTACTAATTCTTGAGTATAAGTTGATGAAATTGTGTGACCTACGAAGAAGATTTTTGGAGTTTTTCTTCCTTCTTCATAGAAGTTATAGAAACTATCATTTAGCATTTCAATCGCTGCACGAGCTCCAAGGTATGAACCTCCAATACCGATAACAACTAGTACATCTGAATTGCTTTGAATTTTTTTACTAGCTTCTTTAATTCTAGCAAACTCTTCTTTATCGTAGTTAGTTGGTAATTCTAACCATCCTAGGAAATCATTTCCTATTCCAGTTTTATTGTGTAATTGATCATGTGCAACTTTCACATAACCTTCCATATTTTTTACTTCTTGTTCGTTAAAGAAGTTTAGTGCTTTCGAATAATCAAAATTTAAGTGCATTTTTGTTCTCCTTTTTTTATTTTCATCTTTTATTATAAATCATTGTTGGCTTGTCGTCTATAATATAATCGTAAATTAATTCAGAAACTTTTTCTGCATTATGTCTAATCGTGTTATTATCAACGATTCCGATGTCATTATTTTTTATCAATTTAATTCCAAGTTCTTCTATTTTTTCTTGATCGATTTTGACCGGTTCTTGTTTTTCTTTGTGATATTTCGATAAAATACTATCACCAAACTCACGAGAATTAGCAATAACCAAATCAAAAATATTCTCTCCAACATGTTTATTGATAGCTGTAATGTGTTCAGAAACTGTATAATTATCAGTCTCTCCATGCTGAGTCATGACATTACAAACATATATTTTCTTAGCATTACTTTCTCTAATCTTATCAGAAACCTGAGAAATTACTAAATTGGGAATAATCGATGTATACAAACTACCTGGCCCCATTATAATATAATCTGCCTCTTCGATAGCTCTTAACACATCTTCATTAGGTTTTACCCTAGAAGGTGTAATATAAACATGATCTATCTCTCCACCAGCTTCAGTAATTGAAGATTCTCCTCTTATAATTTCACCTGTAGAAAGTACAGCGTTTAAAGTCGCTATATCATTGGTTGTCGGTAATACCGTTCCACGAACATTTAAAATTTTACTCATAACTTTTACTGCAGTTGAAAAATCTCCATGAATATCTGTCATTGCAGCAATCATTAAATTACCTACCGGATGACCCTTAACTTCACCACTATCAAATCGATATTGGAACATTTTTTCTAGATACGGCTCTACATCAGATAATGCAGCAATAACATTTCTAATATCTCCTGGTGATGGAATATTCATATCACTTCTTATCTTCCCTGAACTACCACCATCGTCAGCTACCGTTACTACCGCAGTTATATCAAGGGGATATTTTTTCAACCCTCTTAAAAGAACAGATAACCCTGTTCCTCCACCTATAGTGACTACTCTAATTTTAGTTCTCATCTTTCTACCTACCCTTGTTAATGTCGCGATGTTCTAGATAAACTCTATAGCCAAGTTTCGAGATATCTTCATGTAATTTCCTCGCTATACTCACCGAGCGATGTTTACCACCAGTGCATCCAACAGCAATTGCGACCTTGTCCCTTCCTTCATATTGATACTTATCTACCATGTAAGTCATTAATTCTAGATATTTATCATAAAATTCCTTAGTGACTTCATCATCAAAAACATAATCAAATACTTCACTATCTTGTCCAGTTTTTTCCCTAAGTTCATTTATATAAAATGGATTCCTTAAAAATCGTACATCTACAATGTTATCCGCATCTATAGGTATACCATATTTATATCCAAAACTAGAAATTGTAATATGATAACTATCTTTTTTCTCAATACAAAAATCTTCTAAAATTTTCTTTTTAAGGTCTTTAACGGTTGTATTTGTAGTATCATAAATATAATTCGCTATACCTTTAATAGCATCCATATCTTTTCTTTCTTGAGTAATTCCTTCTAGAAGACTAAATTCACTAGACAAAGGATGATTTTTTCTAGTTTCTTTATATCTATTTACTAATACTTGATCTTCACTATCTAAAAATATTATACGAACATCAAAATATTCATTTTGTTGTATTTTTTTTAATACTTCTTTTAAATCAACAAACAAAAGCTTGCTTCTAATATCTATGCTTATAGCTGTTTTATCTATTTCTTTTTCTTCAATAATTCTTAGAAAATCTTCTACAACAAGTCCCGGTAAATTATCTGTACAAAAATACCCCTGATTTTCAAAGACCTCTAACGCTGTATTTTTTCCTGCTCCACTTATTCCTGTAATTATAACTAATTTTTTCTTCATAGCTTCACATCCGTCTTTATAATAATATAAGTTTTATGGAATAATTTTTTCAGTTTAACAAAGAATAAATAAACTGCTCCATTTCTATATTGTACACCATTTCTAAATATTTGTGTAGTATTTTAAAATTATAAAAAAAAACCTACCGTACAGATTTCCTGTACAGTAGATTTATTACTAATTATCTATTGCCTCTACTAGCGTTGTTATTATTGTTAGCTCCTGAATTCCTTACACCAGGTTGTACTCCATTAGAGTTACCTCCTCGTGATTGGGAATTACCGTTGCTACCATTCTGTTGACCATTTTGATTTGATAAATTACTATTGTTATCTTCAGAATTATTTCCATTACGATTATTATCATCGTTGCTGTTATTACCGTTGTTGTTATTATTGTTATTTCTATCTTTATCTTTATCTTTTTCTTCTTGATTACGTTTATTTTGTTCTTCAATTTCTCGACGTTCACTATCAGAAATAACTTTAACTCCACCGTTTATAGATCCAACGTTTTCTGGGACTTTAAATCCTTTAGGTGGGTGAATACGCACTATATTTTGCATATTAATTCTATATAACGCTTGAGTTTTCTGCGTATCTTCTTGAGTCATATACTTCGTCGGCCCGTCAATTGCATCAAATCCTTGCCATACAGCCATCGTGTAATTACTAGTATATCCAATTGTCCAAGAATCTTTAGAATAATTATCTATATCAAAATTATACTTTTGAGCTTCTCCTTCACCGAATGTAGTTGTACCTGTCTTAACAGCCATATCAGCTCCACTAATACGAGCAAACGAAGCCGTACCATTTACTACATTTCTTAACATTGAAGTCATTATGTATGCAGTTGATTCTTTAATAACACGTTTTCTGTCATCTTTACTGAAGCTCTTCACTTCAGAACCTTCACTATCATAAACTTTTTTGATAGCTTTTGGTGTTGCATAATATCCACCATTACTAAACGGAACATATGCTCCTGCCATTTGTAATGGCGAGAATCCATCTCCACTTCCTCCAATTGGAGTAGTAATAGAATTATCCTTGATATCCATACCCACATTATTTGCATATTGTTTTACTCTATCGAAACCAACTTCTTGATATGTTTTAATAGCTGGAATATTATATGACCAAACTAATGCATTATTTATTGTAATATTACCGTGGAACTGTCTATCCCAGTTTTGAATTTGAGATCCCTGAATTTTCGAGTCATTAACCGTATGATCAGAACCCCAATTTAAATATTCTACAGCAGGTCCATAAGCTAGTATTGGTTTAATTGATGAACCTGGTTGTAATTTAGCTTGTGTCGCAATATTAAATCCATGGAATGTTTGTTTTTTACCTCCATAAAGAGCGGCTATACCACTATTTTCGTTATTTAGTACAACCATAGCTACATTACTTGCTTGTTTTATTCCTGCATAGTTAGCATTTACACTTTCTGTTAAAGTATCTTGAATTTTTGAATCAAAGTTAGTATAAATTTTAAGACCTAAGTTTAATACGTCACCTTCATAATCTTTAAATTCTTTACTATTTTTTAATTCATTTACAATTTGATTCATATATGAAGTATATTTTGAATCAAATTCACTTGATAATAATACACGTTCGCTTTCGTCACGTTCTATTAATCCATCTAATACATTAGTTTTTTGAGCTGCTGTTGATTCTGCTTCTGAGATTTTCCCATGATATTGCATTAAATACAATACAGTGTCACGACGAGCTTTAGCCGCTTCAGGATTATCATATGGATTATATGTATTAGGATGTTGAGGTAACCCCGCTAAAAGCGCCATCTGCGAAAGAGTTAATTGATTTAACTCTTTTCCAAAATAGTACTTAGAAGCTGTTTTTAATCCATATACTCCATCTGAATAATAGATTCTATTTACATACATAGTAAATATAGATTCTTTATCGTAGTTTTGTTCAAGTTTATATGCAAGATATGCTTCTTGAACTTTACGCTTCATACTCTTATTATCGTCTAAGAATGTTCTCTTAATTAACTGTTGAGAAATTGTTGACGCACCTTGAGATCCAAACCCACTTGTAAGGTTTGAAAATACCGCTCCTACTAAACGTCTAAAATCGACTGCTCCATGTTCGAAAAATCTATTATCCTCTGTCGCTAAGATTGCATCTTGCATTTTTGTCGGGATGTCTGATGTATTTAAATTTTCACCAATCTGGTTCCCTAACTTTGCCACCTCATTATTATTAACATCATAAACGATTGTTCTTGAGTTATTATCTAGTATCTTAGAGTCAAATGCAGGTGCTTGATAAATCCAGAATACACATAGTAAGAATAGTGATATAATAGCAACACTTGCTGCATATAACCCATATCTCAATATTTTCATCCATAAAGTTTTATTGGATTTTTTAGAATTTGGATTACTAATTCTATTTGGACCTAATGGCCGTCTAGGCCCTCCTGGTTTACCAGTTCTTGCTGATTGTTGAGCATTTCTCGGTCTAACAGGTGGTACTCCTTGTCCTTGATTAGCATTACCTGCTCTTTGTTGTTGATTGGAAGGTCCTGCGTTCTGTGCATTTCTTCTCATTACTTCTTCATTTATTAATGGTCTTCTTTGTTGCCCATTATTTGTTGGATTATTATTCCCTCTAGATATATATCCACCTGGCATAACACTCTTTCTTTCCTGAGAGTGTCTATCTCTTCTCGATAACCGACTATTATTATTTTCTGCCATAGTATATCCTCTCTTTTTCAATATTTAAACTTTCATTTAACTTTCATTTTGATTTGAACCCTTTTTTCGATATAAAATGGTACAATATACTACATTAATTTTAATGTATAATGAAAAAAAAATCAATTTACTTTGTATAATATTAACTATTATTTAATAATTTTGTAACATTTACAAAGATCTAATAATTATAGTTCAGTTAATTAAGACATAATTTAAATCTTTAACCCATATATTTTCTTATATTAAAAAATAAAGGGTAATTCATTAAGAATCACCCTCATATTCTGCTAATATAATCATTAATTATTATAGCAAAGTCTTAGTAGATAAATTACTAAAAACCTCTATTTCTTCTTTAACATTTTACTTAGTTAACGCTACTTCTATATCGCTAATGGCTGCTTTAGCGGCTGCAATTCTTGCGATAATAACTCGATATGGTGAACAAGAAACATAACCTAAACCAATTTTTGAACAAAGTAGAATTGATTTTTCATCTCCACCGTGTTCACCACAAATTCCTAGTTTAATATTAGGTTTTACAGCTTTTGCTTTATTGACAGCAATCTTCATTAACTCTAGTACTCCACTCTCATCTAAATGAACAAATGGATCTGACTCTAAGATATTTTTTTTCTTATAGATATCGATAAATTTCTCAGCGTCATCTCTTGAATAACCAAATGTTAATTGTGTTAAGTCATTTGTTCCGAAACTGAAGAAATCTGCATGTTCAGCAATCTTATCAGCTACTACACAAGCTCGTGGTATTTCAATCATAGTTCCTACTTTATAATTAAAGTCCGCATTGTATAACTGTATTTCTTTTTCAACTAATTCAACTATTTGCTCACGTAGAACTGCAAGTTCTTTTTCTAGTCCTACTAACGGTATCATAATTTCCACATTGACTTCAATTCCTTCTTTACGTGCTCTAATCGCTGCTGAACTGATCGCTTTTGCTTGCATTAAATAAATTTCTGGATAAGTTATTCCTAGACGACAACCACGATGTCCCATCATAGGGTTGAACTCGGCAATACTAGCAATTTTAGCTTCTAATTGACTAACACTTACACCTATTTCCTCAGCAATAACTTTTACAGTTTTTTCATCTTTCGGTAAGAATTCGTGAAGTGGTGGATCTAATAATCTTATGTTAACAGATTTACCTTTCGCTTCTTTAAAAATTTTATAGAAATCATCACTTTGAATTGGTTGTAATCTATCTAAGAATCTAATTCTTTCATTTGTATCTGAAGCTAATATCATTTTTCTAACTAAGCTAATTCTATCTTCCTCAAAGAACATATGTTCTGTTCTACATAATCCAATTCCTTCAGCTCCAAACTCGAAAGCAACTTTTGCATCAACTTCATTATCAGCATTTGCTAATACTTTTAGACTTCTAATTTCATCCGCCCATCCTAAGAGCTTATTGAATCTATCGCTGAATCTAGCATCTATTTTATCAACTTCACCTAGATAAACCTTACCACTGCTTCCATCAACAGAGATTACATCTCCTTCTTTTAATGTAATTCCAGCAATTTTTAAAGTTTTTTCGTCATAATTAATAATCATGTTTTGGCAACCACATACGCAGCATTTACCCATTCCACGTGCAACTACCGCAGCATGTGATGTCATACCTCCACGTAGAGTTACAATGGCTTCTGAGCTAACCATTCCTTCAATATCTTCAGGTGACGTTTCTTCTCTTACTAATACAACCGGTTTTGTTTTAGCCGCTTCTACCGCTTCATGTGCAGTAAAATAAATTGCTCCCACTGCTGCTCCTGGTGAAGCCGCTAATCCTTGAGTTAATTGTTGTGCTTGTTTCAATGATTTTTCTTCAAATGTAGAGTGAAGAAGTTTGTTAATTTCTTCTGTACCTACTCTTAAAATAGCCTCTTCCTTACTAATAACACCTTCTTCTACTAATGAAACTGCAACTTCAACAACAGCATTTGGTGTTCTCTTAGCATTTCTTGTTTGAAGAATATATAGCTTGCCATCTTCAATAGTAAACTCAATATCTTGCATATCTTTGTAGTGTCCTTCTAATTTTTTAGAAAGCTCCACAAATTCTTTATATAAATGTGGCATATCTTCAGCTAGCACACTAATATTTTTCGGTGTTCTAATTCCCGCAACTACATCTTCTCCTTGTGCATTAATTAAATATTCTCCGAATAATTCATCTTCACCAGTTACAGGATTTCTACTGAACGATACTCCAGTACCACAATTATCTCCCATATTACCGAAAACCATGGCTTGGATATTTACAGCAGTTCCTAATTTATCACTAATATTATGAAGTCTTCTATATACTTTAGCACGATTATTATTCCAAGATTTAAATACCGCTTCGATAGCTAGCATAAGTTGTTCCTTCACACTCATCGGAAATTCACGTCCTACTTCTTTTTTGTAGATTTCTTTGAACTCTTCAACAACTTTAAATAAATCTTTTTCATTCATATCGCTATCTTGTTCATAGCCATTTTCATTTTTTACTCGTGTTAATACTTCTTCAAATTTATATTTCTCTACATCCATTACTACATCAGAGAACATTTGAATAAATCTTCTATAACTATCATAAGCAAAACGATAATTATTATTTTTCTTAGCTAAGGCAATAGTTGTTTCATCATTCAATCCTAAATTTAAAATTGTATCCATCATTCCAGGCATTGAAAATACAGCACCACTTCGTACAGAAACTAATAACGGATTTTCTATACTTCCCAACTCTTTACCTATATTTTTTTCCAATATTTCTAATTGTTCATTAATTTGTTTTAAAATCTCAGGTTTAATTCGTTCCCCATTTTCATAATAACTATTACAGCTTTCTGTAGTAATAGTAAAACCAGGTGGTACATTAATCCCTAATCCCTTCATTTCTGCAAGATTCGCACCTTTACCCCCAAGTAAAGATCTCATATCTTTATTTCCTTCACTGAAATTATAAACATATTTTTTTGTCATTTTAAAATTCCCCCATCACAATTTTGTTACAGTATATAATTATTTCTTAAATATTAAATTTCTAAGCCGCGTTCTCTCATTATCCCAATTATCAACTCTGCAGTTTCCTCAATAGCCTTATTTTGAACATCTATTATCGGACAACCAATTTTCCCCATAATTTCTAACGCGTACTCTAATTCTTCAAATATTTGGATTTCATCTGTATAATCAGTATTTCCATCCACTCCTAAAGTTTTTAGTCTTTCTTCCCTCAACTTATTAAGTTGTTCTACTGAATTTGTTAAACCAATAATCTTTCTTTTTACTTCATATAGTTGCTCTGGTAGTATTAGATCTTGTACAATAGGAACATTCATAACTTTAATGTTTCTATTTGCTAGATATAAGCTTAATGGAGTTTTAGACGTTCTTGATACCCCCAAAATAACAATATCCGCCTCTTTAAGACCATTAATATCCTTACCATCATCATACTTTACAGCAAATTCCAATGCATCAACTCTTTTGAAGTACTCAGTTCCCATTTTCCTGTTTAAACCTGGATTCCCCTCAGATTTTATTCCAAGTTTATCTTCAAAAGTATTTAGCATTTCACTTAACAGATCTATAACTTTTATATTTTTTTCTAACCCTTTTTTCTTCACGTACTCGGCTAAGGCACTATCCACCAATGTTTGAACTATTACATCCCCATCATTTACATTCGACATAATACAATCTATTTTTTCTATCGTACAAACATTTGAATTCTTCAATACCTTAAAATCAGCTTTTCCATAAGAGAACTGCACTAAAGCTGCATCTACAACATCCTTCGCAGTATTCCCTATTGAATCTGAAATTATATGTACAGTTAACATATTATCCCTCCAGTATCTCTAATAATAATTTAATTAATGTAGTTTTTGAAATTTTTCCGACGATCACCTTGCCACCATCCTCATCTCTTACGACAGGTAAGCAGTCAATTTCATGTAAAATTAACTTCCTTAAGGCATCACTAACTAATTCATCTTCATATATGTATATTACATTCGGTACACGTGTCATCGCTAGTACTATTGGAAGATTTTGACCGTCAGCATTTCTTGATAATTTCAACATATCTTTTCTAGATGTTACACCTGCTAGGTGATTATTTTCATCGACAATAAAGATTGTTCCTACATCATATATAAACAATTTAGATAATACATCTGAGAAATTCGCTGTACTTTTAGCCGTTATTGCTATCCCCATAACATCTTTAACTAATTTATTTTTTATTTCTTCACGTTGTTCTCCTGGTGAAAAGTTATAATTGTAATAGTACCCCACATTAGGTTTTGCTTCTAAAATTTCCAACATCCCTAATACTGCCAAATCATTTCTTAAAGTAGATTTCCCTAAGGATAGCTTCTCGGCTATCTCATCACTTGTAATTGGCTCGAAATTCTTTACTATTTCAATTATAGCTTTATGTCTCTCAGTAAGTTTCATTGTTCCTCCTTCTTGTATTATATTTTTTATTATACAATATATCACACACTAATTCAATAGTTATATCATATTAATGTGTAACAATAAATTCTATTATGTATAATTATTTCGTTTTAAATGATATTTTTCCTACATTCTTATCCTACTTTATTACCAATATATTAAAATAGAGTTACTCATTGTCTATTTTATTTAAATTTAAATGTTTATATGATATAATTAATCTAATAATATATCGAGGTGAAAATTGTATGTCAAAATTATCAAAATTATTTGCAATCGGTACAGGTATAGCCATTGCTAACTATTACTCAAAAAATCCAAACAAAGTTGAAGAACACACTGAATACGTTAAGAAAAAATCTAAAGATTACTATGGTTACACACGTTGTATGATTCGCTACACTAAGAAAAATGGTGTTGAAGAAGCGGCAATCTACCTATACAACGATTTAGTAAAAAATCTTAAAAAAGCTAAAAATACTTTAGAAAACAAATACAATAATGCTGTTGATTACGGAAAAGAATTATCTAGTAATGTAACAGACATTAAAGGGCACGTATCTAACGTGAAAGAATATACTTCAGAAGTTAAAGAAAACTTAGGTGACGCAAAAAAAATCGTTGAAGAATTAAAACCTTCAGTAGAAGCTTACAAAGAAAAAGCTCTTTCTTCTTTCGAAAAAATCAAAGATCAAGTATCAAACATTAAAAAAGACGTTAATGAAGCAAATGTTCAAGAAAAAGTTGAAGATTTCACTAACAAATCAACTGAAACACTAGATTCAGTTAAAGAACGCGTTGAAACTGAAGTTCTAAAAAATACTCCTGAACAAAAAGAAAAAAAATAATATAACGAGGATTTAAGATGAATTTATTATCACTAAGTACTCTTCCTAATACAGGAGAAGCAGTTAAAAATTATGGCACATACATTGGTATAATCATAATAATCGCAATAATTTTCTTTCTAATCTGGAGAAAAAAGAATAATAAAGATGATTAATAAACTCTAAGCTAGGTAAAACTAGCTAGAGTTTTTTTATTATAATTAATTTACATCTATTTACTACATAATGAATAAGAGAGTGACTCGATAAAATCTATACGATTTTCGAATCACTCTCTATTTTATTTTATACTATTTTAAATTATCTAATGCAGCTATTCTTTCTTTGACACTATCATATTGTTCTTGATATGTTGCTTGTTTTTCTTTTTCTTTAGCTACAACCGCTTCTGGAGCTGAACCTACAAATTTTTCATTAGAAAGTTTTTTGTTTACTCGATCTAATTCTTGTTGTAATTTTTCTAATTCTTTACCTAGGCGTTCTTTTTCTTTGTCTACATCGATTAAATCACTTAATGAAACATAAATTTCAGCACCTGGTAAGATACGACTGATGTCAGTTTCGCTTGCTTCTACTTCGCGTTCGATAATAAGTTCGCTAGGACGAGCAAATTTTTCTAAGTACGCACTACCACTTAATAGTACTTCTTTTACGCTATCTTGTGAGTATTTAATTTTAATAGGAATCTCACGAGACATAGGAGCATTCACCTCACTACGGATATTACGTACTGCTGTGATTACATCTTGGATGAATTGCATATCTTCAGTTTCTTTTTCGAATACTAGACTTGCATCAACTTTAGCAAATTCACTAGTCACAATACTATCTCCTGTGTGAGGAATATGTTGCCAGATTTCTTCAGTTACGAATGGCATAAATGGATGTAACATTTTCAGAGAAGCATCAAGTACATATACTAAAATAGATTTAGTTGTTTTCTTCGCAGCTTCATCTTCACCATTTAATGAAATTTTAGCAATTTCAATATACCATGAACAGAATTCTTCCCATACAAAGTTGTATAAAATACGGCTTGCTTCACCAAACTCATATTTTTCGAATAATCTTTCGAAATCTTCAATAGTTTTAGCAAGTTTTGTTAAGATATATTTATCAGCTAATGTTTTTTCTCCAGTTAAATCAATATCACTGTATTCGAAACCTTCAAGATTCATGATTACGAAACGAGAAGCGTTCCAAATTTTATTGATATAGTTCCAACTTGCTTCGATTTTCTCAGTTGAGTAACGTAAGTCTTGACCTGGTGTTGAGTTAGTAGCTAAGAAGTAACGTAAGCTATCAGCTCCGTATTGTTCGATTACTTCCATTGGATCTACACCATTACCAAGTGATTTACTCATCTTGCGACCTTGTTCATCACGTACTAAACCGTGGATTAAACAATCTTCAAATGGACGAGTACCTGTAAATTCTAATCCTTGGAATACCATACGAGCAACCCAGAAGAAAATGATGTCATATCCAGTTACTAGACAGCTATTTGGATAGTAACGTTTGAAATCTTCACTTTCTAAGTCTGGCCATCCTAATGTTGAGAATGGGAATAATGCTGAAGAGTACCAAGTATCAAGAACGTCTTCATCTTGAACATAGTTTTCAATATCTTTTGGTGGGTTTACATCAACATAAACTTCACCTGTTTCTTTATGATACCATGCAGGAATACGGTGTCCCCACCATAATTGACGAGAAATACACCAGTCTTGGATATTTTCCATCCACGTATTTAACGTATTTTCAAAACGAGGTGGATAGAAGTTAACTTTTCTATCTGCATCTTTTTGATTTTCTAAAACTTTATCAGCAAGAGGTTTCATATCAACGAACCATTGTTTAGAAAGGTATGGTTCAACAACAGCGCCACTACGCTCAGAGTGCCCTACTGAGTGAAGGTGTTTTTCAATCTTGAAGCATACTCCACTTTCTTGTAAATCAGCGATAAGAGCTTTACGGCATTCGAAACGATCCATACCGTTATACTTATCAGCGTGTTCATTCATAACAGCACCTTCATCCATAACGATGATACGTTCTAAGTTATGACGTTCACCTACTTCAAAGTCATTTGGATCGTGTGCTGGAGTTATTTTAACTACTCCACTTCCGAAATCTTTTTCTACATATTCATCTGCAATAACAGGAATTTCTTTGTTTGTTACTGGCAAAAGAACTGTTTTACCAATATATTTTTGATATCTTTCATCTTCAGGGTGAACAGCAACCGCAGTATCTCCGAATAAAGTTTCAGGACGAGTAGTTGCTACTTCTAGATAATCTCCACTTCCATCAGTTAAGAAATATTTAAGGTGATAAAATGCACCTTCTACGTCTTTGTGAATTACTTCGATATTAGATAATGCAGTTCTTTGAACTGGGTCCCAGTTGATAATTTTCTCACCACGGTAGATTGTACCATTGTTGTAGTGATCTACGAAAATTTTTGTAACTGCTTTGTTTAATCCTTCATCTAATGTAAATCTTTCTCTTGAATAATCTAAACCTAATCCAAGTTTAGCCCATTGTGCACGAATATATCCAGCATATTCTTCTTTCCATTCCCATGCACGCTCTAAGAATTTTTCACGACCTAAATCATAACGACTTAATCCTTCTTCACGCATTTTAGCTTCTACTTTAGCTTGTGTAGAAATACCAGCGTGGTCCATTCCTGGAAGATAAAGCACATCAAATCCTTTAAGACGTTTGTAACGTGTTAACATATCTTGTAAAGTTGTATCCCATGCATGCCCAATGTGTAATTTACCAGTTACGTTTGGTGGTGGAATTACGATTGTATATGGATTCTTTTTACTTTTATTATCAGCTTTAAAAACTTTTTTTTCCAACCACCAGTTGTAGCGATTATTTTCTACTTCGGTCGGATTATATTTTGTAGACATTTCAGTCATGACTGTTCCTCCTAAATTTTTATTTTATTATTAATTATTTTAAATTTCATAGTTATGTTTGTGGTATTTTTCTAGATAAAAAAATAACCTCCATCCTTACATAAGGACGAAAGTTTCCGTGGTACCACCTTTATTCTAATTATAACATTAGCACTTAATAAGATTAACGCTCTAACCACGTTTAAAGCTACTTACTTTCACTCTAAATGCTCACCGGCTACTTCAAAGTCCTGCCTAGGAGAAATCTCTCAACCACTGATTTCTTTTCTGTATCCTACGGTACGCAAGAACTTCTACTTATCGGCTCATCGCATATATTTTATAATTAAAATATGTTTAATATAATAACATACTTTTTTTTATAATGCAAGCAAAAGGAAAACTTTGTAAGTGTGGTGCGTAAGAATTTGTTAATTTCTAAGCCCTCTACCTTTTATATTTTTGACATTCTAAAGAAATAATAGTATAATATCTTTAGATTAGAGGAGGTGCTATTATGCCGAACATTAAATCAAGTACAGATTTACGTAATAATTACAATGAAATTTCTTCATTTTGCCATGAAACAGGTGAACCCATCTTTATTACCAAAAATGGGCGCGGTGACCTTGCCGTCATGAGTATTGATTTATTCAATAAATTCATGGGAAGATACGAACTATATCAACTTCTTGAGCAAAGTGAATCTGATTTTACAAACGGTCGTACCCTTACTTTTGATGATTCCATGAAAAGCTTAAGAGAGGATCTAAAAAATGGAACATTATAAAATACTTGTTTCTGAAACCTATCATAAAGACTTAAAAGATATTATCCATTATATTTATCATAATTTAGATGCACCACTTACTGCATCTGCCTTACTTGACGAAATAGAATCCGCTGTTTCTGCTCTATCTGTCATGCCTTTTCGCTATGGATTAGTTGATGATGCCTATCTACACCGTAAAAAATTTAGAAAATGTCTTGTTAAGAATTACATCATTTTCTATAAAGTGAACAAAGAAAATAAAACTGTAATGATTCACCGAATTCTTCATGCAAGACAAAAATGGATTGATATCCTATAAAAAACATTCCAGATAAATATAAAAAAGTACTTCAACGATTAGAAATCTAATTCCATCATTGAAGTACTTTTTTAAATATTAATCTTCTTTTTTATTTTTCCATGCAGTTGCATTATCTAACTTAATTGGTAAGTTATCTAGGTAAAACTCTGGATCTTTTCCTTGTTTATGTTGTTTCACATAGTCTTTTAATACTACATAAACTACACCAGAAAGTCCGATAATCGCGATTAAGTTAAGTAAACTCATAATCCCCATTGTTACATCGGCAATTCCCCAAACTAAGTTTAAATCTAATACACTTCCTACATATACGAAGATACATACGATAACACGATAAACATTTACAGCCCATTTTTTAGGAAGTAAATATTGAATGTTTGTTTCTCCATAGTAGTAGTTACCAATTACAGAACTATATCCGAATAAGAAAATAGCCACGATTAAGAAAATTGTTCCGATACTTCCTACTTGTGAAGTTAAGGCAGCTTGTGTAAGTTGGATACCTTGTAACTTACCAGCTCCGTATTCAACACCAGGATATAGTAAGATTAAGAATGCTGTTGCTGTACATACTAAACATGTGTCGAAGTAAACTCCTAGAGTTTGGATAAATCCTTGCTTAGCTGGGTGAGTACTATCAGCTGTAGCCGCTGCGTTAGGAGTTGATCCTAAACCAGCTTCGTTAGTGAACATACCACGCTTAATTCCTAAAAGAATTGATGTCCCCATACCAATTACTCCACCACCTACTTGTTCAAGACCGAATGCTGATTTCACGATTTGAGCAAGAACACCAGGTAATTTGTCAATGTTAATAACCATTATAACTAATACGATAAATAAGTACGCCACTGCCATTACTGGTACTAACCATTGAGTAATTTTAACAACTTTTGTTACACCACCAAAAATTACGAAAATAGTAAGAATTAATAAAGCAATACCTGCAATATTTGCATTAATATCATATACTTGTAAAGCCTGAGCAATAGTGTTAGTTTGAACAGAGTTAAATGCTACACCATATGTTATAGAAATAACAATCGCGAAAAGCACACCCATCCATTTTTGGCCAAGACCTTTTTCCATATAGTAAGCAGGTCCCCCGCGATAAACACCTTTTCTATCACGAACTTTATATACTTGGGCTAGCGTTGATTCGGCAAAAGATGAAGCTCCTCCAAAAAGCGCCATTACCCACATCCAGAATACTGAACCAGGTCCACCCATTGCAATCGCAATAGCAACCCCTGCAATTGTACCAGTACCTACTCTTGACGCAGCTGAGATTGTGAAGGCTTGGAAAGCAGAAACACCTTTTTGTTCGCCGTCTTTACCTACTTTAGGTTTTTCTGTAATAAGTCTGAACATTTCTTTAATGTAAGTAAATTGAACAAACTTAGTACTAAATGTAAAATAAATACCAGTTACCATTACCAACCCTATTAGGAAATAAGTCCACATAAAGTCATTAATGTTAGTCAATAATTCTAAAAATCTATCCATTAAGAGTCAACTCCTCGTTTTATTTTTTTTTACGCTACCTATTATACTTTAAAAAACACTACAATTATAAATATACGTTAGAAAATCTAACATAAGACTATCTTAAATCAACTTTACTTTCAATATTTACTAAAAAACTATAGAAAATACTTGAAATCTCACATAAAAAATCCAGGAGCTTTAAACATTACATTCAAATCACCTGGATTTTTCTCATTAAACATATTCAATTCTATTTACTTCTTCATTGTTGTTCGTTGGATAATTATTCACAGGATAAGGATAGTCACCCATTCGATAGTTATGCATTCCATTATTCATAACAGGAACAACTAATTTTCTATCGCGAGTCTTCAAAATAGAATCAATCTCATAACTATTTAGATTGTTATAATCTAATTTTTCTTGAAGAACATATTTACCACTTCTAACCCTAGCTCTAATATCTGTAGCAGCAACAAAGTAGACAACCATAAACACAATAGAGAATATGAATTGAGATACTGAGAAAATATTTCTTAATACAGGATCTCCTTGAAAAATAAATCCACTAAATAAAGATAAAATCGTTAATCCAGCTTGGATATATAATACTATTCTTCTACCTTTTGTATCGAATATTGGTAAATACGTAATAAATAACAGAATAAAATTAAATACTGAGATTACTATTCCACCAATTATCAATACGGCAAACCCTAAAATCAGCGTCGTTGCAAATTCTTCATAAAATCTATCACCTGTAATTATCGGTAAGTTAATTAATGCGAATACCAATCCTCCTATGACTGCCATAGGCAACGCAAAAGTTATTATATAGGCAACTCCCCAATTTCTCTTCCAAACGCGCCCTTTATATTCTTTATAAATTCTATAAGTATTATAAAATGGTATAAACGCAAGTCCTGGCCTAACTCCAAGTATATCAAACATAATTTTTGAAAATATCGCTGTAATAATATATCCAAAAAATACTACGATGAGCAACACAATTAAACCTATAGCCAATATCTGACTCATCAGATGTTCATCTATTTCAAACATAAAAATTCCTCCTTTATTTCATATCATTATTTTCTATTACATTATAATTAAGTTCATTAGAAATTATAGGCACTACTAACCTTCTCTTACGAGCTTTTAGGGTTTCATTTATTTCAAAACTATCCATAGTCTCGTAATCTAATTTCTCCTGAAGAACATATTCTCCACTTCTAATTCTAGCTCTAACTTCTCTTGCCGCTAAAAGATAAACAATAGTAAATACAACAGAAAAAATCATTTGTATCATCACTAACCTTACAGTATTAAAATTAGGATCTATTTCAATAAAAATACTAGTTCCAAATATAGTTAATAGTGTTAGTGCGGTTTGAATATTCAATACTACTTTTCTTACTTTTGTATCGAAAATTGGTAAATACATAATAAATAACATAATTACACCAAATACATTTATTATTAGAAAACATATAAAAACTATTATTATACTAACAAGAAAAAGAAGCATGAAATTAAACACAACTTCATTATTCACTTTATAACTCGTCAAATTTAATACTACACCTGTGATTATACCAGCCGGAAAAATAAAAGTTAGTATATACGCAACTCCCCAGTTTCTCTTCCAAACACGACCTTTATACTCTTTATAAATCCTATATGTATTATAAAATGGTACAAGTGCTAAAATCGGTTTAACCCCAAGTATATCAAACATAATTTTTGAAAAGATAACTGAAACAATATATCCAATACTAGCATATAGAGTAGCTATTCCTCCGAAGATATTAAATAATGATTCTAACATATGATTATTGAATCCAAACATAACTTTCCTCTTCTATTCTATTCTATTCTACATCATAAAATTCGTCTAACACATAAGTTGTTACAGGTTTAACATATAATTCATATTTCGCTACTAAATCAGCAATAATATCACCATCAATTAAGGTTATTGTTCTAGTCCCTTGGCGAGAAGCTTCTATAGCTGATTTTGAAAATTTTGATGTTGTGATAAATATACCGAATTCAGCATTATATTTATCCATTGCACCTCTAAACTTATCTATTTCAGGAGAAGGCACATTCCCTTCCCATCTTTTAGCCTGAATAGCAACTCTAGCAGTTCGAAAATCATCACTTGTTATGTATCCAAATCCGTCAAGACCACCATCGTTAGAAACTTGAATCCCTATTTTTTCATCCATCTCAACATTCATTTTTGAAACGAGTTTTCTAGCGAACATCTCAAATTTTGCTGGGCTGAATTTTTTTAATTTTCTAATTAGCTCATCTCTCCACTGATCTTCTACAATTTCTTTTTCATCTTCAGAAATTACTTCTTCAATATCTGTTATCTCTTTTTTTCGTTTAATCTTCTTATTAATTACTTTATATATAGCTGAAAAATCTAAAGAATCAAGGTTAGCTTCTCGCCCTTTACTTGTCAAAGTATAAACTTTACCATCTTTTTTTAAAAATTCCGCTTTTTCTAAATAACTCAAAGTAAAATTAAAGAAAAACTTGAATGGAGAATACTCTCTATTACTTTTTTTAGAGATACGACGAGAATCAATATATTCTTCAGTTATAACTTCAGAATTTTTTCTAAAATACTCTGCTATCGCTCTTTTTGTGTCACTTCCCCCTTTTTTTCTAAGTGCAATGATTATTTCTTTGGAAATAACATTCTCTTTCTGACTATTTGTCATTTTAAATATATCCACAAACTCCCCTCCTTTCTTATATCTGTTCTTTTCTTTATTATACTAAAAATCTTTATAAATTAATAGTAAAAAAGGGAGTGACTCAAAAATCGTGATTTCGTAGAAATCGATTTTGTCGAGTCACCCCCGCACAGCCTATTAGATATCTAAAAAGCTTTTATAAAGTGAATTTAGATATCAATAGGCCACTGCGTCTATGATTTTTTATATAAACTTTGTAAAAATTAAGACTTTAGTGTCAGCATCTGTTATATTATTTATGATAACTTGCTCCTGTTATTATACGGTAAGCTCTGTACACCTGTTCAAGTAAGACAACACGCATCATCTGGTGTGGAAACGTCATTCTACTAAACGATAATGCAAAATCACTACGTTTTTTCACACTATCAGAAAGACCATAACTTCCACCAATTACCAATGCAACATCACTCTTACCAGTAAGCATTAAATTATCAATTTTTGATGCAAATTCCTCACTTGATAAATTCTTACCTAAAATTTCCAAAGTAATAACATATTGATTATCTTTAATTTTTGAAAGTATATTATTCCCTTCTTTTTCCATCGCAAGAGCTATTTCTGAATCATTCTCTACCTTTACTTTTTCATCAGAAATTTCAATAGTATTTAACTTAATATATGCTCCAAGACGTTTTTCATATTCTTTTATAGCATCTCTATAAAATTTTTCCTTAACTTTACCTACACAAATCAAAGTTACTTTCATCAGAACCTCTTTCTATCTACACATCTTTACCAAGAACAAATTTTTCAATAGCATAAGCGAAACCATCTTCATCATTTGACTTAGAAATAAAATTCGCCGCTTCTTTTAAAGTAGGATTAGCATTATCAACCGCTACTCCCATACCAGCGAACTCAATCATGCTTAAATCATTAAGCCCGTCACCTAATGCCATTACATTCTCATTTGTTAAACCAAGTTTTTTACATAATGAATCTAATGATACTCCTTTAGAAATACCTTTATCGTTAATCTCGATAAAGAACGGTTTAGACATAGCAACCTCATACTCATCACCTAATTCAAGTGCTAGTTTATCTTTCACTGCAACAGCTTCACCAGGATGTTTAAGAATTATTACCTTAGCTGCACCTTCTTTAATATCATCTTTCATATTTTCACTAATTACTAGTTCTGCCACTTACTAAACCAGACTCAATTCGTGCATATTCATTATCACGATTCGTAAGAACTTTCCCACCTTGATAAGTAAGAATATCACAATCATTCTCCAAAGCAACATCTATTAAGAACTTAATTCTCTCAGGAGATAAAAACTTCTCATAGATCACTTCATTCGTCTTAAGATTAGCAATTCTAGCCCCATTAAATGAAAGTAAGTAGTTATCATAACTATCAAGTTGTAAATCTTCTACTATACTCATCATTCCAAAATCAGGTCTACCCGATGCTAAAATAACTTTAATATCTTGTTTCTTACACTCTTCAATTACTTCTCTATTTTTCTTAGAAATCTCACGATCACTATTTAATAGCGTATCATCAATATCTGTAACAACTAATTTTATCATACAAAAGCTCCTTTTTTTATCACTAGGAGGGTGCAAAAACCTCTTAGGGGGGGCAATGGAACAATTCGATTGGATGATAAATCATCTCAATCTCATACACTCGCCACTATTTAGTGAGCAAGCTAGTTCCCTTACTAACTCCGTAGTGATATCTTTCGTTTATCGCTACTTCGTGCCGCACTTTTTAACGATTTAGGCAACCCTCATTATTTCTCATCTTTGTTAATCTTTTATATTATATCATAAAATGAATGTTTCATTCCATTCATAAAAACAGCCAGATCATATTTCTATGACCTGACCATTTTTGAAGTGGACTTCTACTTTATCTTTCGTATATATAACCATTTTTTCAACTAATATATTGAACAGTTTCTCATCAAACGCTGTGACCATGTGTTCTTGTTTCGTTAGTAATTCTATAAACAACTTAAAAATTATTATAATTTCAAAGACGAGTATAATATATACAGTACAAAAAGTCCTCCAATAAAAGAAATTACCCCCATAATTTTCGCACCTTTTTCATACTTAAGTCTTAATTCTATATCACTTTCAGATTTTTTCAATTCTTCTTCCGTCATACCAGCCAATAAATTATAACTCTTTTTATAAAATAAAAGATACGATGTATACATAAGAAAACTAGCTAAAAATACATTAGTTATTACAGCCCATTCACGTATATCACTTATAAAAAAATAAGATATAAATATAGAAATCCCTATCACTATTGCTAAATATATATATTTCTTTCTTGTCATTTAACTCACCTTAATTTATTAAATCTAAACAATTTTTATTAAAAAATATTATTATAAAGAATAGACTTCTTTTATTCTTCACAATGAATTCTGTTATATAACTACTCACAATAACATCTCCTAATTCTTCGCCTTTATTATAACAGTTTTAAATGTTATTAACAAATAAAAACATTTAAATTCTATTTATTAATTAATAAAATATGAGTATGTTTTTCATTGATAAAATAAACAATTATCTACATATTTCATTCAACAATAATTTTCCCAATTTAATATATAAAAAAGTCCTAAATTGATATGACTTCTTCGTTTTCCTCATTAAATCACTCTAATATTAAGTTTTTTCTAAAATTAACATAAAAATAAGACCCAAAGCATTTCTACTCTGAGCCTTTTATTTACTTACAACAAATCCAACTTGCTACCTTTTATGGCAGCTTTTTCCAGATTTTTCAACAACACTATTCCTAATATTAAAAATACAAAAGCTAACACTAACTCTCCTCTAATTAGATATATGTTGCTCATTACACTCTCCCCACCTATTAATTTTTGAGCTAAAAGTATAGATCGTGTTAGTGGTAAAGTATAGCAAAATTGCTCTACTAAATATGGAAAGTTACTAACTGGAAAATTCGCTCCTGTAAATATTAAAAGTACTTTGTCTATAGTATTCGTTACTAGGTGGATTTCTGTCGTTAATAGTATTAAACATGAGATGAAAAATCCAAAACAAGTCGCTACAAATATTGCTAATATTAAAATAAAAACAAACTCCAATACTTTTTGTCCATTCCAAGCTAGTCCTAATAATAAACTAAGTACGCTAACTCCAAAAACTACCGATACAAAACTTAGTAACATAGTTGAGATTGCACTTGAAATTAATATTTCTGAAATACTCGTTTTAGTCGCTAACATTAGAGACAATGTTCCACTTGCCCTCTCCCTTGCTAACTGAAGACCAACTCTATAAATTGCCGTAAATGCACTAGTCACTATCGCATTACTTATAACCCATTTTTCAATATTTTCCGCACCATAAACATAGTATCCTACTAGTGAATAACACATCATTTGCATTAGTGGAATTAACAAATCTATAGTAAAGAAAGCACGCCAATCATTTAATACCGAAGACATTTTATATGAAAAACTAACTCTTCTAAAAAATCTATACACATTTTCCATATTAAAATACCTCCAAAGTCCCATTAATAACACATAGTTTCTTAATTTTTCTAAATGAAAATATACTAATAATAAAATAAATAATTATAATAATCACCAGTATAAAAGCTACTCTCAATAATTCTTCATTACTGCCACCTTGAACAGCTAATTTATAACCTTCCATCGCCCATGTTGGACTCAATGAGTATGAAATATATTGAATAAATTTCGGGAATATCGAAATAGGAAAGACCATCCCAGTCAGCATTATTATCGGATAATCAATAACATTCATAAGAATACTTATTTTTCTAGATAAAGTAAATAATCCTGCCATCATAAAACCGACAGCTATCATAGACACTATCATTAAGATTGTTATTAATACAAAATAACTAAAACTTACAAACTGGATAGATTTATTAAATAAAATTTTTACCGTCAACATATTAAGTCCAAAACTAAATATTCCCCAAAGTGTGTTCCCTAAAATTTTTCCAAAAATGATATTTTCGAAACCAATCGGTGAAGTGAAAATCATTGGCATAGTTCCTAGCCATTTTTCTCTATCCATATCACTGGCTGATGAAAAACAAATACTTCCCCAAAAAGTAGTAATTCCCGCTCCTATAAAAGCATATAACATAAAATCTTCCACACTACGATTTTGATAAATCATACCAAGTAAAATTCCACTTAATATCGGGCTAATAAAAATACAAAATCTAAACATTGGGCGTGCTATTGATTGTTTCATCTGAACTTTGGCACTCATTAATATTGCTCTTAACATATTATGCATCCCCCAATAGTTCTATATAAATATCTTCTAACGTTATTTCTAAATTCTTTTTATTTTTCTCTTCTTGTTCGCGTTCTTTCTTTGCTTTTATTTCTTCTTTTCTTTCGTTAGAAACTAAATTTTGGAGACCTACTACATCGTCTATAGCCAGTAACTTACCTTTTTTTATTATCGCAATTCTATCACAAAGTTCTTCTGCTTCTGGCATATAATGAGTTGTTAGTAAAATAGTTACTCCTTCTTTAGACAGTTTTTTTATTAATTCTCTTAATTCTTTTGCTCCTACTGGGTCTAATCCAATACTCGGTTCATCTAAAAATATTACTTTTGGATTATTTAATAATGCTCTTGCAATTTGAAGTCTTTGTTTCATTCCTTTGGAGAAAGTTTCTACCTTTTTATCTATAAACTCACTTAACCCCACTTGAGCTATTAATTTTTCAATTAACTCTTTTTGATCTTTACTAGGAATTTTGTATAGATCTGCAAAATATGCCAAGTTATCTCTTGCACTAAGCCGCCAATAAAGGCTCCTCTCACCACCAAAAACAAAATTAATATACTCTCTAACTTTTTTAGCTTCCGAAAAAGTATCAAACCCAAACACTTTTGCTTCTCCTTCGCTTGGAGCAAGCATCGTAGTCAAAATTTTTATCGTTGTTGTTTTACCCGCACCATTTGGTCCAAGTAAACCAAAAATTTCTCCTTCTTTCACTGAAAAGTCTATTCCTTTTATAGCTTCAAATTCACAATTTTTCGAAGTCTTAAAACTTCTTTTTAAACCTTTTACATCTATTATATTATCCATTACTTTCTCCATTTCTTAAAATAATTCCGACCTAGACTTTTCAACAACTAATTATATTCAAATCCCTTATAGAGAGACTTCAATAACGTTTATTTATATTCTACTTTACGTTGTTATTTCTGTAACAACTAATTTTATCATACAAAAGCTCCTTTAGTAGATTTTAATTAATCTATAATCTTATCAATTTATATATTTCACTTTTATACATTATATCAAATATCACTACTCTCTCATAGTGAAAAAGGAGAAATCATACCACATTGATATGACTTCCCCATTTTTAAAAATTAGTTTCTTTTTTTTCTATATCTTTTACATCATATATCTTGATTCTTATTCTAATATCATATTTATCCCTCGTTCTATTTCTTCTTTTAAATACTTATGATATATTTTTTCCTTTTAACGTTTTTCAAATTTCAATAAAACAAATATTCCCAAGCCAAACATTATTGTTAATATGTTCAAAGATACTCCAAGAACTTTTATATTGTCATAAACGAAAGGTATTAATAAAAACAAGACGCCAAATACTGAATAAAAACTAGTTATGATAGTGTGAATAGCTCCAAAATCTTCTCCTTCATAATCATCATAGAGCATTTTTTCAAAGAAGTTTCCGGAAACTCCTATTACAACAAAGGTGATAAAGAAAAACAATAATTTTAGATAACTATTATCTATTATAAATACTAATAAAAAGCTAGTTCCTGATATCAAGTAATCCATATAAAAGAAATTTTTGGGAGGAACTTTTACAAAAGGTGCAACCATTGCTCCTACTAAGTCCGCACCACGCCATACAGAAAGAACTAAAGCTAACCATTTTACATCAATATTTATGCTAATAAGATAAAGCGGAAGCAGTTTTAAAAGCAAGTCAGTAGCACCACTAAGAAATGCTTCGATAACGATTATCTTCGACGCAGCATTTCGCGAAAACAATGTCTTTATATTACCGACTATACTAGCCTCAACTACCTCTTCTGTTTCCTCAGTTTCTTCGGTAGTTTGAATATTTTTATTCAGGTTTAACTTTGTAAAGAAGTATACCCCTGCTAAAAAGATTGGAATACTTAGTTGCATAAGTGATAAATAAGTGATAAAACCAAGTAACAGCGATGCACCGAAATTACTAAGTATATCTAGTGAGTTTGAGGTGAAATATTGAATATCAACTGATTTTTTAATCAAATTATTATCATTATCAAGAACTTCTGGTGTCACTTTTACATTTAATGAAGTAAGAACACAATTTACTAAGTTAAATAAAAAGTTATAAATAAATATAAAAGCAATATGCGCTTTATTAACTAATGCAAATATTAAAAGACTAACTAAGATAATATGCATAATTTGGAAACAGAGAATCCAAAATTTTGTATTTTTTATCTTATTAAAGAAATAACTATATGAAAATGCGACTAGCGATGGAATCATTCCTATTAAAGCAAATGACGTCAAAGTACTCGCTTCTATATTATATACTTCTACCAAAGCAATCGTTACCGCAACCATATAAAAGCTATCTGCTATATTCAATACCGAACGCCCTAAGATTAAATTAATAAAATTCTTAGGAAATATTTTTAGTAATTTCAAAATTACGCACCTCCCATGTAAGTAAGTTGATTTGAATTATTTAAATAAAATCTCTTCTCCTCAATATCCTTAAATAAACTCTTAAATAGTATATATATTCTTCTTTAATAATAGTTAGTTTTCTGAAATCTAGTGCATTTAAACACTTTCTCCCTTCACTATTTTCATACACTAAATACTGATAAATATGTATTATATTTTTTTAATTTTATCTAAAACTTTTCCTTAATCTAATAAAGTATGCTCTCTATTTCTTAAATTCACATACAACACATGAATAGCCGAAATTGCATTTATTAACAAAATATAATAAGCAATGTTTTCTACGTATAATCCTACAAAACTCAATATAATAGTAAATAAAGGTGCACTTATTCGGAAAATTTGTACTATACTTTTTCTATAATCTTTATCATTAATTTTTATAAAATTAGTCCTTAATTTTATACTGATTGACACCCCTAATGCCACTATTAAAGATAATAATATCACTTGTAATGGTAAAAACACCTCACATATAACCAATTTGAAGAATAGTATGTCAAAAATTATGTAAAACATAAGTATTCTATTTAAATTTATATCATATTTCTTAGTAAGTATTAAAAATAAAACTACTGTTAGTCCTGGTATAAAAAATATAATACTAGAATACTGTATTAAATTTCTAGCCGCTAATTGTTTTATAAACAACGGTATAAAAAACACTGCTGTTCCTGATAATAACGCTGTATTGATAATAATATATTTTCTTTTCAGCTTATTAAAAACTAATCTCTCAGAATTTTTCTCAGTTTCGTTTTTAAAATTATTTATTTTAAAACTTGAAAATAATACAAACATAATTATAAATACTATTAAATATTCATCAATATTCACCTTATAAATATAACTACCTAAAGAAAAACCAAGTAATTTAGACAAGTTGCTATATAAGGATATATCTGTTACTCCAGCTTTGATAGACTTACTTCTCTCTATTACAAATAAATTGTAGTTAAGCAAAACTATTGATATTAATAAGTAATAAACAAAATAAAATGTTAAGACGTAATATAAATTTATGTTATTTTTAAAAATAAATACTACTACTGAAAAAACTATTAATATATAATAAAAATACTTTGTTTTTATACTAGTTAAAATCCTGAAATAACTAGTATCTAGAAAAATAAATATTTCTATCAAAGTTGTTATTAACAAAATAAAATATATAGGAAAATTATATACGGATATAAATTTCACCGTTATGTATGAATATAAAACACTCAAAATTAAGTTCAAACATAAATACAAACTTCTCGCTAATTTAACATTAAATTCTATAAAGAACACCTCCTATATGATTCACTCTCGCTTTATATTCACTATTCTTCTTGAATCTGTTTTTTTGTTTTTAATTATATTAACGTGTTTTCCTTATAAAGTCAATATTTTCTGAATATTAAGTTGATTTTTCTTTTAATTTCTAGTAGGTAGATTATTTTTACTAATAAATTCGGTGAATCTTGAAATAATAAAAAAGAATAGTGTACACTCAATTCTTTTAAAAATAACTAAGTGTACATTATTCAGTATTAACTTTATGAATTTATTTCTTCCTTTTTCCTATAGTATTCTTTCGCAAAATCTACGCAACTTTTTAAATCTATACAAAGAACTGATGTTTTCTGAATTTCTTTTATTTGATAACTTCCCTTACAATTCTCCAAGAATTCTTTCTGTACTGTTAAAAAATCATCATATATATCTAATTCGATATTGGAGAACTCCAACCACTCTCCATCCACATTAGCACTTTCTTTTATTGTTTTTCGATTTAGTGAATACTCTGCAAGATGCAATGCTGTATTAGATTCAAAATCAGTTCCTAATAACAAAATTTTGGCATTTTGATCATACAATCTCCCTAATGGTGAATTGTATCCCAAACCATCATCTAATGGATGCTCTTTTATAATTTCAAGTGCTTTTTCTCCTACTGCTGAAAAAGAATATAGTGGATGAGAACTTCTAACAGAATGTTTTAGATTCATAACAAACTCGCTAAATTTTCCCATACCTCGTGTACTAGATAGATCAGCATCATAAGATAAACTCTCTTGTTTTATTTTTTCTATCCACTCCTCAGGAACTTTAGGATATTCCCAATACTCTGGAGACATATTTTCTAAAGATTGTGTTGGAACAACGAGCGCTCCACTTTCTCCTAATCTTTCCACAAGTGCTTCATAAATACATCTTGCACCACCGATTATATAACCGAATTCACTAAGAGAAACATGTGCAATCAAGATATCGCCTTCTCCTATTTCTAAATCTTTAAATAAATTTAAAAAATCACTTTTACCTATAGGCATTAAATTATTATCTAAAGCATCACTCATAAACTTATAACTCATGCTTGTCCTCCTTATCAAATGGGAGTGACTCAAAATCTTATTCTTGGAGAAATTGATTTTTGAGCCACTCTCCTATTTTTATTCTTCTATTCAAACTATATCATTTTTACTAACTTTTACTTGTATCACAATTTTATAATATTATCAAATTTCCCTATTAGTTCATCACTTATATCATGGCTAATCATTATTATCGTTAATTCTTTATTCCCTAACAACATTTCTACTAAACTTTTCGCTGATTCTTTGTCTAAAGCTGATGTTCCTTCATCAATTAAAAGTATTTTTTTACCATTAAATAACGCTCTAGCTATAGCCAATCTTTGGCGTTGTCCTCCTGAAAGATTCTTTCCATGAACCTCTACTTCTGAATATAAGAAGTCTTTTGGTGTTAATCCCACTTTTTCTAAATATTTAGCTACTTCACTGTCTTCTACCACTTCTCCCATAGTTATATTATCTTTAACAGTGCCTGAAAATACAAAATTTTCTTGTTGAATTATAGTCAATTTTTCTAGTATTTGTTTAGTAGATAATTTTTTCAAATCAACACTACAATACTCTACACTACCTTCATAATTTCTTAATTGCCCTGTAATTATTTTAAATAATGTTGATTTACCAACACCACTATCTCCACTTATTAAATATTTATTCCCCTCTTTTATATCAAGATTCACATTATTTAGAATTTCTTTATCACCATAACTGAAATGTAAGTTTTTAATTTTAAATAATATATCTCTTAAAGAATATTCAATAGGTGAGTGGGTATCCTTATTATTTAACATGAATTCATCATGCTTAGAGAAAATAGGTTTTGTCCCTTTAATAAATGCTATTCTATAACCTACTTGGCTCATACCATCAAATACAAGATTAGCAAACATTCCTACAGCTGCAACTGCACCAATTTCCAAATTATCTTTAACAACTAAATACCCTGTAACAAAAACTAATAACACTTGGAAAAAGACATTTAAGCCAAAGTTAAGCATATAATAATTACTTTCCAATTTACTTTGTTTAACAAATACATTTTTCAAAATTCTACTTATATTAGCTATTCTTTTAGGAATTACTTGTAATTTATTAAGAGAGAAATACGTATCATAACCTAGAATCGTCTCCTCTAACGAAGCTACATAGTTCTCATTTTCTTTAGTAACTTCTGTTCCCATATTATGAAGTTTTTTATTAAAAATTTTTGGAAGATAAATTAATATTCCTGTTCCTATAATAGTAATTAAAGAAATAATCCAGTGATATTTCAATAGAGCATAAAGAGAAAATACCACACCAGAAAGACTATATATTATAGCAAATATATTTCTCAAACCTTTTTCTTGAATCATTTGAATATCATTGTTGAACCAAGATTGATAAACACCAGATGAGTTATCTTTATACTTTTCAATATCTAATTCTATAAGGCTAGTAGACAGATTATCTTTTACATCTATTCCAATATCTTGAATAAAAATCTCCTCTCTAACCTTTACCACCCTATCAATTACTATAATAATAAACCACGTAACTGATAAGAATAAGATAATTTCAAAGAAACTATGTAGATTTTTGTTAGTAAGCACAGTTATAGCATCTGCATTTAAAAAGTTACTTTTCATAAGAAATAACTGTCTTAACAATATAAGAAAGCAAATTAATAAGAACCTATATTTAAATTTTAAAATATATCTTTTCATAAATACCTCCTACTTTTAATTCCACTTAATTTAATAACAAAATATTAAGGGGAATCTTGAGAAATGTGTAAAACACCAACTTATATTTATACCTTTATTATAGTACAGAAAAAAGATAGAAACAATATAAAATTATAATTTTCAGAAAACTTCCTCTAATTGTCTTGACACGAAAAAAAAAGTCAGTATAATTAAAGTTACATAAAGCTTGTAACCTAAATACAAACAACATTTATGTAATCTATTCAAAGGAGAGCAATATGATTAAAAATATTTTAGAAGTTATAACATTGAACAAATTAAAGTTATGCATTATGTTTATTTTGACACTAATAGTATCAATAGGGACTGTTTATGTTGTATACGCTCGTGTTGATATTGTTGATTCTGTAATATACAAAACAGGATCTCTATGGACAAAAGTTGGCTTTATTATTTGTGTTTTAATAATAGTAGAATTGCTTAGAGCGTGGTTAAAAATTATAATTGCACAATTAGTTAAACAATGGAAAATATATCTAGGTGATAGAATTAGTAAAAACATAGAAACTATGTCTCAGTCAGAATTTAATAAGGTTGACTCTGGTGAACATATGACTAAATATACTTATCAACTTGAATTATTATCTGCATATTTATTCTCACCATTAACTGGTTTACTTAGTGCTATTGTATTATTTATCTCATCAGTAGTATTTTTATGGCTTATTAATTGGAAATTTGTTGTATTCGCCCTATTATCATCAGTCGCTATGTTTTTAATAAGCGGTAAGTTTGGTAAAAAAATTAGTGTAGGATATACAAATTTATCAATTTTATCAGGGAAATTCTCTGGAGTTTTAAAGGAATATTTAACAGGCTATGAAGATTTAAAAAATATCGGTAAGATAAATTTATTCTCAAAAAATGTTAAGACTAGTCAGATCCAAAAAGAAGATCAACAGTATAGTATTTCTAAATTAATGGCATTTGGTGAATTAACTTTACAAAGTATCGAGAAATTACTTGAATTATTAATTTTTATCTTTGCGATTTATTTGGTTTTAAAAAATGAATTGACTATCGGAACAATAGCTTCGGTATCTACTATACTAGGTATATACCTTACTTCTATCAATCAATTGGTTGATCTGTATATTAAGGCAATCGGTACAAAAGAAATATTAAATAGCGTTATAACTAAAGCGACTGCTAAAGAAACACTTTATCCACACGTTGAAGAAAATATTGAATTTAAAAACTTTAATTATAGTTTCGGAGATAACCATGTTATTAGAAACTTCAACTTTAATATAAATAAAGGTAGAAAATATGCCGTAATCGGTAAAAGTGGTTCAGGAAAATCTACTATAATCAAGTTGCTACTAGGAAAATTACAATCCAACCACGATAAAGTTTTAATCGATGGAAATCCTCTTGAAATACAGGATGATATTAACTTCTCCAAAGAGATTGGATATGTGAGTCAACAAACATCTATTTTCAGCGGTTCAATTCGATATAACATCACTTTAGATGATAGTTATTCAGATGAAGAAATATGGAGCATATTGGAAAAAGTTTGTTTAGCTGATAGAGTTAGAGCTTTACCTGACAGCTTAGATCACAACCTATCTAATATGGGAGAAATCCTATCAGGAGGAGAAAAACAAAGGTTAGTTCTTGCGAGAGTTTTAATTAGAAATTATCCAATTTTAATTCTCGATGAAGCAACCTCAGCATTAGATGAAAAAACAGCAGTACAGATAGAAAACAATATCTTAGCTGACGATAAGTTAACCTTAATAATGATTTCTCACCATATACAAGAAGAAATCAAAAAACAACTAACAGAATGTGTAGAATTAAAAGTACAGTAATATCAAATATTAAATGAATTAAATAACACAAAAATGCCAAGCAATAAACATTACTTGGCATTTTCTATTTTCCCCATTACATACACCTCATCATACATTCTCAAAGTTTCTGGATAAGATCTGTGCGAAATATGAATTAGAGTTTTATCTTTCATACTTAATAGCAATTTTTCAATTAAGATGTATGTATTTTTATCCAATCCTGATAATGTTTCATCTAAAACTATAACTTGTTTTTCCTGTAATATTGCCCTAATTAATGCTAACCTTTGTTTTTGTCCACCAGATAAATTTGATTTTCTCTTATCGTACGTAGTATTAACCAAATTGGAAACTTCTTTAATTTTGTCATCTAATCTAGTTTCTTTTATTAAAGTCATTATTTTATCCGCTTCTATGTTTTTATAAAAAGTAAGATTATCGATAATCGTACCTACAAATATAAAGCTATCTTGAGGTACATAAGTTATTATTTTTTGAATTGTGTTGTATTCATAACTGTTAATATTTTTTCCATTTAAAAATATGTTACATCCTTCAAGGTTTTTTGTTAATAGTAATGCTAACGTCGATTTTCCACTACCACTATCTCCTTGAATTAAATACTTTTTACCTTTTTCAAAACTAGCTGAAAAATTACTAAAAATTTCTCTATTATTAAATTTATAACTTTCATTTCGAACCTCTATGTTTTCAAAACCGATAATTTTATGACTATCTATATATTCAAACTTCTCTTTATAATTTAATTCCCTCTTTATATCTTTTACCGATGCTATATTAGCTATCGAAGCTGTTATCAAATTAATAGGCATTACTAACTCTGCAGAAATAGTAAAAATAGATACTATACCCCCTACACTAGTATTTCCTAACAGAGCTTGACGACCTCCTATATATAAAATAGCAATAATAGTTGCATAGAATACTAATCCTGTTAAGACATTTACAAGTGATGCTAAAACATTCTTTCTATTAACAAGCTTATTTATTTTTTTATATTCATTAAGTAATTTTTCATAAAATATATTAGCCGAATCACTATTTTTAATAACTAATAACCCTTCTAGAAAATCTTCAAGTTTATCGTTATAACTAGCCTTTTGTATAGAAATACTGTTTTGAACATTTTTCAAATATGCTTTGAATAGGTTAGGTATTACAATCGGAAATAGTGACAATCCTATAACCCAAAATGCTGTTGTTACATCTAATTTGAACAACGCTATTGTAGCAAAAATAAAATAAACTATCCCCTGATACAAAGAGAAAATCGTATTATAATATTGATCTTTTACCATTTCAATATCATTATTTATAGTAGATAATAAATTTTTACTCTTTGTATCTAGTTTATTCCTAAGTAAGCTTCTCACAAGGGTTCTATGAATATTGAATCCAACTTTATTTAGATAAATAGTATCTAAAATCTGACGTAAATATTCACATATAAGCATTAGTATAATAATTACAGATAAATATATAATTTGATTGTAGAATGATTGCTCATTTTTAGTGGTAAGGGCATCAACAACATATTTAATTTGATAAGAAAAATAAATATTAATTCCCGAGACTACTGTAATAAGAAATAAAACTACCGCAAATAAAAATTTCCTCATATTTCCCACTCCTTAGTTGAGTCCTTCTATTTAAAAGATCAGTTTTCATTTTATAAATAGCCTTTTAAAATCTAAATACAATAAAAAGAAATCAATTGCTCATAGAAGCTAATCAATTTCTTTCTTAATATTTGATATTCTAAAATAATTCAATCTATAGATTAACTTTCCACTCAACATAAAATCCAACTAATATTTTGTTAAATTATAGAAATTATATCAAATAAAAAATTGGTAGTCAATGTTTCTTCTGAAAATTCAAGGTTGTTTTTAGAATTTATTAATTCTTAAATTAAATTCCAGTTCAAATATAAAACTGGAATTTAACTTGAAACTAATCTTTTAACTGGAACTAAAAAATACATGTCTTCTCTTTTCTATACCTATATACATTTACAAAATTATTTCCTCATCAAAACCACTTTTTTGATATAATAACTTCAGTAAAACTATAGTAAATGAATTTTTTTAACATTCACTGTAACACTATATTTATCCTTTAAATTTATTATATTACGTATATTTATAAATTATTGATAATGACCATTTAATTTGATATAATCAAAATTGGAGAGAGAAGTTAGGGAGTGTAACACTTCCGATAAAGATGGTGGCTACTTCAATATGAAAGGGGATGGTGCTATGCTCGCATACACTAAAATCTTGACGAAAGGAGTGGCAAGTTGTCAGCTTACGAAATTGTACAGACGATTATTGGAATAAATCTATTGATTGTTTCAGTAGTTAGTGCATGTATTGTAGCATTAAAAAAAGACAATAAAAAATAACCATCTTTATGCTTTGGCAGGCTAGATGGTTATAAAATTCCTAAACTAGAGCCACCGTCTTTAAAACGGCTCTCTCTTTTATGACTATATTTTAACATAGATGAAGTAGAAAAGCAAAAATTTTGAAATATTGATCTTTCTATAATTTTTCAAATTGTTTGCATATCAAATACCCTTATTCTAGAATTTTTCACCCATTAAAAATATTCCATACAAAAAAGCTAGGAAAAATTCCTAGCTTAACGTTCACATTTGAAATATAGGTAGTGAATCACCTTCCTTTATACTACTATATTTCTACTAGAAAATCAATTTTTTATATTTCGTTTTAGACCTTTTACTTCTTTAATACTCTCCTACAACCTTATATTTTCTCAGTATATATTTTAATTGTTCACCTGTAACATCTTCATATTTATAATCTATATTTTCAACTGCTAGATAATTCAATACTTTTCTAATACTGACATATCCTTTTTTTGCCACTACGATATGATCTAGCATTTCTATACCAACTATTTCACCAACTTCCATTAGATTTATCGTCGTTTTAATGTCTTCTATAGAAGGTGTTGCATCTCCACTTGGGTGATTATGCACACAGACAATGCTCGAAGCACTATTTTTTATCGCTAGTTTAAATACTTCCCTTGGATGCACCACCGACATAGATAAACTACCTTTGAACACTTCTCTTTTTTCGATTATTTTACCTTTCGTATCAATATCTAGTACTACGAAGACTTCTTGTGTTAAATTCTCTAAAGATGATTTTAGATAATTGGCTATTGACTGCGGGCTATCACACTTCACATCTAGAACATTTGTCGCGTATATTCTTCTTGCAAATTCTATGTTAGCAAGAATATGTATCGCCTTTTCCTGACCTATCCCCTTATGTTTCATAAGTTCTGTTAAAGTTACATCTCTTAACTTTGTAATGCCTCCTATATCTTTTAAAATCGTATTGGAAAGCTCAATTACATTTTGATTTTTTGTACCCGTTCTTAATAATATTGCTAGAATCTCTTTATCACTGAGAGCTAAAGCACCTAATTTTTTGAATTTCTCCCTCGGACGATCTTCTTCACTAAATTCTTTAATAGTATATGCTACCATAATAATCCCTCCCTTATTAATATGATTGTTAAATAACTAAGCGCTATGAATGGTACTAGTGGTAGTTTCGTTTTTCTTTTAACTTTTTTCAAAATAATTAATCCAATAGCGAAGAATCCTGCATATAAAAATGTGAAAATTAACAAATACACTCCCTCAAATAAATTTAAATTTAAAGCTAATACACAAAATACTTTTATGTCGCCATAACCTAAACCACCTCTTGTGAAAATATATAATATATGAAAAATAATAACAAGATAAATAAAATCTAAAAAATTGAATAAATAATAGTGTATATATATAGAAGAAAAATTTAATATAATTAGAAGATAAAACAACTCATCATTAACTTCAAATGATTTTATATCTTCTATTCCTAAAAAAATGAGAATAATAAATATACTAACTTCAAGATAACTAATAAAAACAAAATGATTTTGGAAAATAATAAATAATACTATAGTAATAAAAGTAAAAATTTCGTATAAAAATACATCTAATGGAATTTTTTGATTACAGTAACTACATCGTCCTTTTTTATATAAATAGCTAAAAATGGGAATTAAGTCCATACCCCTTAATTCTTTCTGACAACTAGAACAACAACTTCGTCTAAATAGGAACTCTCTCTTATTCTCACTATCTACTAAACACTTAATGGCACTAGCAAAAATTAGACTTAATATGATAATAAAAATATAACTTTCCATAAGTATCTCCCCCTACTGTATAACCCTTCAATTATATTCTATCACAATTATATATACAGAACTACATTTATCATTGTTGTATATATAATCACCTAATAATATTTTCTCATTTTTCCTATACAAAGAATTAACTTATATTACAATAGGATTTTATTTCTATTCAAATTATTTTCAATATATTTTAAACTTTTTTCATCTTATACTAATAATAAACTAATATCATGATGATATCTATTTTCAAAAGAATTTACATTTTTTCATTTTTGTAGTATAATATTGTTTATAGTTTTCCGAAGGCAAGATTTCTGCCTTAAGGAAAGTAGTTTTATATTCTTATTCTACACTATTATTTTTAGAGAAGGTGATTAAATGATTTTTAAAAAATTTTTGAGAAAAAGTCAAGAAGAGTTAGAAGCTGCGAATCAGCTTTCTCTTCAAGAAATTAACAATACAGTTGATGTTCCAAAAGAAGGAAGCTTTTTAAAGAAAGTCCTGGCTTATAGTGGACCGGGAGCATTAGTAGCAGTCGGTTATATGGATCCTGGTAACTGGATTACCTCTATCGCTGGTGGTGCTCAATATGCGTATAGCTTACTATTCGTTATACTTATATCGAATCTTATCGCGATGTTGCTTCAATCAATGTCTGTAAGATTAGGTATTGTAACTGGTATGGACCTAGCTCAAGCAACTAGAAAACATACTGGTAAGAAACTAGGTGTTGTCCTTTGGATTATTACCGAACTAGCTATTATGGCTACTGATATTGCAGAAATTATCGGAAGTGCCGTAGCTTTAAAATTGTTATTCGGTATTCCATTACTATTAGGAGTTATAATAACTATCTTCGATGTATTTTTACTATTATTATTAGCGCATTTTGGATTTAGAAAAATTGAGGCAATTGTGGCTGCACTTATTTTTACAATTCTTATAATATTCTTCTATGAAGTTTTATTATCTAATCCTAATACCGGAGAATTAATTAAAGGATTTATTCCAAACAAAGAAGTAATTAGTAATAAAGGCGCATTATTTATCGCCCTTGGTATCGTAGGTGCAACAGTTATGCCACATAATTTATACCTACATTCTTCTATTGTTCAAGCAAGACGATACGATAGAAAAGATAATAAAGTTAAAAGAGAAGCAATTCGATTTTCTACAATAGATTCTAATATTCAACTTACTATTGCATTCGTAGTAAACTGTCTACTATTAGTTCTTGGGGCAGCATTATTCCATGGTCATGGTGACAGCCTTGGACGTTTTACAGATTTATACAATGCTTTACAAGATAGTAATATTGTTGGATCTATTGCTTCGCCACTTCTTAGTATATTATTCGCAGTTGCTCTTTTAGCATCTGGACAAAATTCTACTATTACTGGTACATTATCAGGGCAAATAGTTATGGAAGGTTTCATCCATTTAAGGCTTCCTATGTGGCTTAGAAGAATGTTAACACGTGTAATTGCAGTATTACCTGTTGTTATCTGTTTAATAATTTTCGGAGATAGCGAACAAGCAATAGAAAGCTTACTAATTTATACACAAGTATTCTTAAGTATTGCTCTTCCAATATCAATTATCCCACTAACACTTTATACATCAAATAAAAAACTTATGGGAGAATTTGTTATTAAACCATGGATGAAGATTCTTGCATGGATCTGTACAGTAATATTAATAATCTTAAATTTCTGGTTGATAATATCAACATTCATATAAAAAAATCGGACTGATTTTTGCCAGTCCGATTTTTTATTATATATATTATCTTTACTTTGAAGTAACAAAAAACAGCTCTTACGAACTGTTTTTTTATTTATTTAATGAAATTATTTAACAGGTAATACTGCTCCATTCCATTTTTCTTTAATGAATTTTTGAGTATCTTCAGATTTTAAAGCTTCAACAAGTTTTTTAACAACAAGTTTGTCTTTGTCTCCTTCGCGAACAACGATGATGTTAGCGTATGGGTTGTCATCTGTAGCTTTTTCTACTAAAACTGGTTCAGTTGCTGCATTTAATCCTGCGTCAACAGCGAAGTTAGCGTTGATTGAAACTAGGTCACCTTCACCATTTTGGTAGAATTTAACCATTAATGCTGGATCATTTTCGTAGCTGAATTGTAATTTTTTAGGGTTTTCAGCGATATCATCGAAAGTAGCTGTTACTGGATCTACACCATCTTTAACTTTTACTAATCCTTCAGAAGCTAGTAATTTAATTACACGTCCCCATTCAGATTTATTGTTACTTACTAATACTTTAGCACCTTCTTTAAGGTCTTTAACGTTTTTAACTTTTTTAGAGTATAATCCGATTGGCTCTAAGTGAATTGCACCAGCGTCTTCAATTTTGTATCCATTTTCTTTAATAGCATTTTTTAAGAATGGTACGTGTTGGAAGTAGTTAATATCGATTTCTTTATCGTTTAACGTTTTGTTTGGTACATAGTAGTCTTGGTATGTAATGATGTCTAATTTGATTCCTTCTTTTTCAAGTTGTGGAGCAACGTGCTCTAATAATACAGCGTGAGGAACGTTAGTAGCTCCAACTTTTACTGTTACAGGTTTGCTAGGATCTAATTTATCAACATCGATACCTTTTTTCTCAGTTTTTGATGCGCTTGAGCATCCAATTAATACGATTCCAAGTATGAAACTTGTTACTAAAAATAATAATTTCTTCATTATATAATTTTCTCCTTTTGATTTTTTTATTATTAATATTTAGGTTTTGTGAATTTTATGTAAAAAAAATCACCCTTACTCTCCTAAGAGAATAAGGGCGAAAACTAATTTCACGGTACCACCTTACTTTTTCGTAGACTACGAACTTTACCACTACATCGGTTATGCATCTAGAATATATCCGAGATAGTGTGCGTTTATAACGTAACGCCTACGAAAAAAGCTTGTGTTTTAAAACTCACTTTTTTTACCATTCAAACCATTTTCCTTTATCATCTGCATTGTGTGCTTTCACCCATCCACACTCTCTGTAAAAGTTCCTATAAAGTACTTATTTGAATATTGGTAATTTTTAACTTGACTCTATGTTATCATTCAGAATTAAAAATGTCAACACTTTTTTTTGAATTTTTTTTGAAAAATTTTTTGAAAATTCATGAATATTTACTTTTTCATTTTCATAAAATACTATTTCTTTCAAAAAATCACTAGTTAAGATTGTTATTTTTTAGCCATTTCTCTATTGCTTCTACAGTTTTGTCTCTAAATTTTGGAGCTTCGTACATATGATCCGAACCTTGTAATATTGTTAATGTAGCGTTTTTATATTTTTTTGCTGTTGCTTTTGCTATATTTGGATGCACCATTTTATCTTCACTTCCAGTTATTACCAATACAGGCTCAGTTACTATTTTAAAATCAATATATGCACCTTTTTGCTTATCTAAAAAAGGTAGTGCCATTTGGAAATATGTAAAACCAGATTCTGGAACTAATTTAGAAAATTCCCTCTCCTTATCAGCTTCATCTTGATTATTCATACAATAATCATAGAAGGCATGTTTATAAGGGGGCATAGATTTTTTCCAAAATCCCCAACGTAGAAAATGTTTATAGAAACAAATTATCATACTTGGGTAAAAAGCGAAAATTCCTGCTGCTGGTGCAGTCCCCATTAAAATAAGCCCCTTAGTCATTGTCTTCATAGCAACTTTCTGTGCAAGAAGCCCTCCTAATGAATGCCCCAATACAATCGGAGCTTCATCTAGCGTTTCTATTAAATCTACAATATCATCAGCAAATTCATCTAAACTAACATCTGCTACCTTTTTTTCAACTTCTTCATAAGGTAAATCATGATATCTTAATGTTGGAGTATATACATTTAAACCTAATTTTTGCAGATCATCTGCGAATTCTCCCCACACAGTTCCATCACACCATGTACCATGTATCAATACTATATTCGTCATAAAAATTCCTCCTATCAATATTTAGTATTCTTTTTTTCACACTAATTATATAACTTATCTTTTTATTTATCAATTGATAATGTAAAAAGAGCAGAATAAAAAACCGGTAAAAACTTTTTCTTCTACTCTTAGTACCATCACTTGAAAAGTATCAAGCGATGATTTTCCTTTGGAGGGCTAATTTTAAAATTGTTCGTTCATTTCGCGAACTGTTTTTTCAATATTATCTGAATATGAAATTGCTGAAATAATAGACACACCATCAACATTTGTTTTCATAACATCTTTAATATGTTGTGTCTGAATACCACCGATTGCCACTAATGGCATCTGAGGTAATAATTTTCTCATTAATTCTAGTCCTTCATATCCTATTGCACCACCTGCATCATCTTTTGATTGTGTAACATATACAGGTCCTACACCAACATAATCTACATATTCAACTTTTGATTGTTTAAGTTCTTCTTCATTTCCTATAGAAAGACCGATTATTTTATTTGGCATCAATTTTCTAATTTCATCAACATCAAGGTCATCTTGTCCTACATGAACCCCATCAGCATCTATTTCTAATGCCAACTCTATATCATCATTTACGATAAACGGTACATTGTATTTTTTACAAATATTTTGAAGTTTTATTGCTAATTCCAGTTTTTCTTTTCCTTCTAAAGCACCTTTACCTTTTTCCCGGAATTGAAATAAAGTTATACCACCTTTTAAAGCATCTTCAACAACTGTATATAAATCCTTACCTAAGCAAGTAGTCGTTCCACAAATAAAATATAATTTTAATAGTTCTTTATTAAACATCTTATTTCACCTTTTTAAATGTTTCTATATCTTTATCAGTAACTTCATATAACGCATTAATAAATTCAACTTTAAACGTTCCTGGTAGATGTCCATTAGGACGTTTTTCTGCCATTTCCCCAGCAATATTATAGGCTAACATCGCTGTTTCTAAAGATTTTAATTCTTGTCCTTTTTCTAGTCCTATAAAGCTCGCTAGAACTGCTCCTAATAAGCACCCCGTTCCAATAACTTTCGGCATCATTGCACTTCCGTTATGGATAGTCACTACCTCACCGTTAACAGCAATAGCATCAACTTCTCCAGTCACTATTATAGGAATATTAAATTTCTCATTTGCTGCTAAGGCAATTTCATCAATATTATCTACCCCTGCACTGTCTACTCCCTTAGAAGCTACATTTATTCCAACTAAAGAAGCAATCTCTCCAGCATTTCCTCTTATAGCTGCTAGTTTATAATTGTTTATTAAATCATCTGATACTTTTTTTCTATATGCTCCGGCTCCACATGCTACAGGGTCTAATACTGCAGGAACATTATACTTCTCAGCAATTTTCAACGCTTCTTGGTATAATTTCCAAGTTTCATCAGTTAATGTACCTATATTTATTAATAATCCTCCAGCATATTTTAATAAATCTTCTAAATCTTTTGGATACTCACTCATCGCTGGTGATGCTCCTAATGCTACTAATCCATTTGCTGTGAAATTTTTTACTACATCATTAGTAATGCAGATCACTAATGGTGCTTTCTCTTTTAATAATTTTAAACTTGTCATATTTATAAATCTCCTTTAAATGCTATATGGTTTACAGGACCATTCCCATGACCAATTTCCGGTGTATATTTAATTGCTGCGGTAATAAATTTTTTTCCAATATCTACAGCTTCAATTATACTTTTTCCTTTTGCTAATTCAGCAGTAATAACAGCTGAGAATGTACATCCTGTTCCATGTGTATGATTAGTGTTAAATCTTTCACTAGTCCATACTTTCTTAGTCCCATCATTTAAGAATAAATAATCTTTTGCTTCACCGGTTAAATGTCCACCTTTTATAACTACAGACTTACAGCCAACTTCATCGATAATAAACTTTCCTGCTCGATTTACATCATCTTCAGTTACTATTTTAAAATCAACTATTTCTTCTGCTTCCGGAACATTCGGTGTAATTATAGTGGCAAGTGGTAATATCTCTTCTTTTAGATGTTTTCTAGCAACATCATCTATCAATTTATCACCACTTGTCGCAACCATTACTGGATCAACAACATAAGGAACATCTTTTGGTAAATATTTCTTAATCAGCTTCATCATGTCAGCATTTGCTATCATTCCAGTTTTTATACTATTAGGTGTTATATCATCAAAAACACTTTTCAATTGAGCTTCTAGTATATCTAAGTCTAAGTTTCTAATCATTTGAACCCCTAGAGTGTTTTGTGCAACAACGCTTGTAACTACAGCCATCCCATACACTTCACGAGCCTGGAAACTCTTCAGGTCAGCCATAATTCCAGCCCCACCAGTTGGATCCGTTCCTGCAATAGTTAAAGCAATATTAAGTTTACTCATATCCTACACCTCAAATCCCCAATTTTCTTGTGTATAAGCCATATTGAAGAAGCGTCGTTCATGTTCACAACTTTCTAAAAAGTTTTTAATTAATCGTTGTTTTCCTTCCTCACTCATAAATTCTGCTTCACGATTAATTATTTTATGATAATCATAAAGTACTTCATCAACTAAACCATCAGCATAAAACTCTACCCAGAATTTTAATGGGTGATCTTCAGCTAAATTATGATTAGCTAAAATTTTTCTCGCAACCATTTGATAAATCCATGGACATGGTGCCATAGCACTTAACGCTTCTGCCATACCAAAAGCAAATACATTATAATACATGTGTTTAATATAGTGATCTGCAGACGGATACCATTCTCCACCTTTTATTATTTCTTGATAATCTCTCCCTACATAATCTGCTAAATTTTTATGCGCAGCAATTTCTTCATTCAATACAAAATTTATTTGATTTAAGAAAAAGTTTTTTTCAGCTTTATCATTACTTTTCGCTAAAAGCATTGCATAAATATCGCTGAAATTTTCTAAGTATAAAGCATCAGCTTTTAAATAGTGTTCCACAGCTTCCTTAGATAAATCAGCACGAATCAAACCTTGAATAAAGCCATCATTATATATCTTGTCAACAATCGGCAATGCCTTCTCTTCCATAATTTCAGTAATAAGTTTCATAGGTATATCCCCCTAGTATTATATATATTTAGTATAAAATATCACCACTTTAGGAAAAGAAAAAATCCCCTACTAACGCAGGAGATTTATGTAAATTTATGTACTTATAGTATATTTTACTCTTTTAAAAAATAAACCTATTTCATATCATTTCACATTTCCTCCGCTAGTATTATCTAGATCAGGTCAAAGGGTCTAACTATGTTATCTCAGCCAAAAGGCTCCCCCAGTGGTTATATTTCATTAACTTTTTAAATCGTAACACATAAAATTACAAATGTCAATAAATTGGTTTAAGGGCTTACAATATTCCATTTGCATTATTTCGCATTCTAAATCAAAATATTTTATAATAATATCTTTTTATATCTCAAACTTAACATCTTTATTTTTATGGCGAAAGTGTGAACGAACAATGAAGTTTTATTGTAAAATTCGACTATTTTAGATTGTAAATGAAATTGGTTATCACTTTTTTCTTTATTAATTAACCTCTTTGTATTATAATAGTAATGATAATTTTCACAATCACAAAAATATAATTTTTAAGGAGAAATTTCTATAATTATGAAGAATACAACATTATTAAAAGTTCTTTCTGCTTCTGCAATTTTTACTGCAATAGCAGCAATAGAATCTTACGATCACAATGCATTCGCTACAGAAGTTACAGCAACTGCTACTGATAATCAAAGCGATGTAGAAACAAAAACAGTACCACAAGACGTTAAGAACTTACCAGATGGTACATATGATTTAAAAAAAGTAGGCGATGTAAAGGCTCTGAACTTCTCGCAAGAAGATAAAGAATCAATGGCTGCTGCTGGATTAGATACTGAAAAAACAAAGCTAGTCGTTAAAAATGGACAATACTCTGTTAACGTCTCTTTTAAACCAATTGAAAGAATAGGGTTTAAAGGATATTTAGGGGATTTAAAATATTATGACGGTGATAAAACTCACGCTAATCGTTCAGAAATAAAAGATAGTGAATTTAAAGATACAACTATCGTTGAAAATTATTCAGAAAATGAAAAAGATGCATCTATAGATACTTTCAAGAAAAAATTCCCTGGACGTACAGTATATCCTAAAACTTTATCTTATAATGTAGATAAAAATAAAATCGATGCTAACAATAAACTAGAAACATTCACTCAAGTATTCGTACCGGTTATGGAGTCTATATTCCCAGGAGCAGGTACTCAACGTATGATTCTAAATTACGATCTAAGTTCTTTAGCTACTAAAACTATAACAGAACCTAAATATAATCTTGTACCACTAACAATGATGGATGCAACTGCCAACACTAAATCTATGGGAGATGGTGCAATCGACAAATCGAAAACTCGTGTTGAAAAAGTTGGAGATACATATCACTACTATGTAACTGCAAAAGATTTAGCATTCGGACCATACGTTGGTGAATTAACAAATCTTACAGTTAATGGTACAACAGCTAATCTAACTGAACTTGGTGGTTCAAATCACGAAAAACTATACCACTTCACAAGTAAAGAAAAATACGATGTAGTTAATGTGACAGTTGATGTTGCCTCTGGTGGTAGACCATTCCACAAAAATACACCTGCACGTTTTGCATTCGATTGGGCAAAAGCTACTCCAATAACTAAAGATATCGTAAATCAACTTCAAAATGAAGAAAAAGCTAAAGCAAATGAAAAAGTTGCCGCAGATCAAAAAGCTAAAGAAGAAAAAACACGTATTGAAGCTGAAAAACTTGCTAAAGAAAAGGCTGAAAAAGAACGCATCGAAGCTGAAAAACTTGCTAAAGAAAAAGCTGAAAAAGAACACATCGAAGCTGAAAGACTAGCTAAAGAAAAAGCTGAAAAAGAACGTATCGAAGCTGAAAGATTAGCTAAAGAAAAAGCTGAAAAAGAACGCATCGAAGCTGAAAGATTAGCTAAAGAAAAAGCTGAAAAAGAACGCCTAGAGAAAGAAAAAGCAATCGTTACTGCTAAAGGTGATGCTGCAATACTAGAAGTACCTGAGTTTAACTTAGAAGGATATATTAAAAATCACCAAGGTCCTATTACTGCTAAAGGCGAAGCTGCAATCTTAGATAAACCTGAATTTGATTTAGAAGAATATATTAGAAGTCAAAAAGGATCTGTAGGTGAAGTTCCTTCGAATGCTAAAGTTCCTTATAATTCTAGAGAAGAATTCACTAACAAAAACAAAGAAAATGCTGACTTTAAAGATTCTACAGATGTAAAAGATTCACAAGATAAAAAAGAAACTACTTCTACTCCTAAACCACTTATTAACGATATATTTGGTCAATCTGAGGTTAAAGATACTTTTGTAGCTACTCCAGTAAGCACTAAAGAAAATACTAAAAACACTTTAGACATTAAAAAATCATTAGCAAACACTGGTACAACAGCGGCAACTACAGGTTTCTTCGGACTAATTACATTACTTACTGCTTTTGTATTACGTAGAAAAGTTAATAAATAATAATCATTATCAAAATGAGTTTGGAATTTCTCCAAACTCATTTCTTTTTGAATTGTGTCGAAATTGTGACTTATCTTTGAATCTTTAAAGAAAAAAACGTCTATTTTCGGAGTTAAATGATACCAATTATCATTTTTTTCTTTATTTTTTAGTGCTTTTGTATTATAATAGTTATAACGATTTAATATCTAAATAATATACAAAATAAAGGAGAAAATCCCTAATATGAAAAATACAACATTATTAAAAGTTTTGTCAGCAACTGCTATCTTTTCTGCTGTTGCAGCAATTGAAGCATATGATCAAGACAACTTTGCATTCGCAGCAGATGAGACACCTGTAGTAACAAACGCTACAACGGCTCCTACTACGAATTCATCAAACACTGTAAAACCTACTGGAACACCAGCTACTCCAGCTGCAAGCTCTACTACAGCACCTGCTACTACTCCAGCTACAGCAACACCTGCACCTGTAACACCTAAAGCTGAAGAACCAGCTACTGTAGCTCAAGATGTTAAAGCTTTAAAAGATGGAGAATATAAGATTACTGCTGAAGCCTTAAAATTCCATGAAGAAGGTAACCCTTCTATGGCCGCAGCTGCAATCGACAATGAAAAAACAAAATTAATTGTAAAAAATGGAGAATACTCTGTAAATGTTTCATTTAAACCTATCACATTTGGTGGTCTTACTGGGTACTTAGGGGATTTAAAATACTATGATGGAGATAAGACTCACGCAAATCGTAAAGAAATTAAAGATCCTGAGTTTAAAGACTCAACTATAGTTGAAAATTATGGTACTAATGATACTGACAACTTCATTGAGGCTTATAAGAAAAAATTCCCTAATCGTACTGTTTACCCTAAAACTGTTAATTACCATGTAGACAAAAATAAAATCGATTCAAACAATAAACTAGAAACATATACTGAAGTATTTGTTCCTGTTATGGCTTCAATTAACGAAGCTTTTGGAACTCAAAAAATGACTTTAAAATTTGATTTATCGTCTTTAGCTAGAAAAAAAGTAACAGCTGATAACTATGAAGCTGCAACTTACGAAAATCCTAACAAAGATGTTGAATACAAAGGAACTATTAAAAAAGACTTCCCTATTCACGTTCAAGGACATTTAAGAAATGCTAACAACAATGATGAAGAATCATTATATGGTTCTGCATTAGATAACTATGTTAAAGTTGAAAAAGTTGGAGATAAATACAAATATACTCTTAGATTCAAAAAAGGTCTAGCTGATGTAGGTGGAGAATTCTATCCATTCGAGTTACACAAAGTAGCATATCAAGGTAAAGACATTCCATTAACTACTCTAGCTTCAAATGGAAATTCTTCAGTCAAAGAAGGATCTATTACTACTGATAAACTATTAGAAAAAATCCAATTAGATGGTACTGCTCCATATCCAAATGGTGCTTTAATGTCACACTTTGTTACATTAAAACTGTACTATGAAACTGCTACTGACTATAAAGAAAGACCTGTAAAATTAGAAGATGTAGTTGCACCTGCTAAACCTAAACCGGTTAAACCTACACCAACAAAACCAAAAGAAGAACCTAAACCAGCTACACCAACAGCTGCTGATCATACTGTTGATGCTGATAAAGTTCCTAATACTTTCCCTACTACAGTAAAAGCAGAATTAAATGGTAGAACAACTGGTACTGCTTCAATCTATGAAAACTCATTTGTTAAAGATGTAAAAGTAGAAAAAGTTGGAGATAAATATCAATATACTATCCAAGTTAAAGAAGGAAAATCTACTAACTTCTTATTACGTAACAAGCCTTTCACAGTTTCTAAACTTACATACAAAGGAAATGAAGTTAACTTTACTGAAGTTGATGCAGCTACTAAACTAAAAGAAGGTAAAATCTTAACTGATTCTCTTCTAGACAAAATCCAAGTAGATGCTGTATTCAATGTTCAAACAAAAGGTGGAGCTAAACCTAGATATGAAGAAAGATCTGCTGAGAGTACAATAGCATTAGATTTCCCTAAAGTGGAAAAACCTAAAGAAGTTACACCAGCCAAACCTTCAGTACCTGATCACGAAGTTGACGCTGATAAAGTTCCTACTACATTCCCTGCTACTCTTAAAGGTGAATTAAATGGTAGAACAACTAATTCAAGTTCAATCTACGAAGATGCGTTTGTTAAAGATGTAAAAGTAGAAAAAGTTGGAGATAAATACCAATACACTATTCAAGTTAAAGAAGGAAAATCTTCTACTTACTTACTACGTAATAAACCATTTACAGTTTCTAAACTTACATATAAAGGAACTGAAGTTAACTTTACTGAAGTTGATGCAGCAACTAAACTAAAAGAAGGTAAGATCTTAACTGATTCTCTTCTAGATAAAATCCAAGTTGATACTGTAATTAGCGTCCAAACTAAAGGTGGAGCTAAACCTAGATTTGAAGAACGTGCTGCTGAAAGTACAATAGCTTTAGACTTCTCTACTGTAGAAAAAGCTAAAGAAGAAGCTGCTAATAACCTAGTGCCAGCTAAAATTAATAATGCTCATGTTGCTAATAAACCTTCAATGGCAAACGATGCATTAGTACCTGAAAAAACTCGTGTAGAGAAAGTAAATGATGCTTATCATTACTATCTAACATTCAAAGACTTACGTTTTGGAACTCAAGTAGGAACTGTAGATACTTTATCAGTTGATAATACTGCCGCTGAAAGAACTGACCTTGGTGGTGAAGGACATGAAAAAGTATTCCACTTCACAAGTCCAGAAAAACTAACAGAAAAAACTATTACATTCTCTGTATTAGTAGATGGAAAACCTTTAAGAGGACATTCAAATGTTGCAGCAACACTTAAATTTAACTGGGATGCTGCTACTCCATTAACAGCTGATCAAGTAACTTCATTACACAATGATGAGACTACTAAAGCTCAAGCTGAAAAAGAAAGACTTGAAAGAGAAAAAGCTGAAGCTGATCGTCTTGAAAAAGAAAGATTAGACAAAGAAGCTGCTGCTAAAGCTCAAGCCGAAAAAGAAAGACTTGAAAAAGAAAAAGCTGAAGCTGATCGTCTTGAAAAAGAAAGATTAGACAAAGAAGCTGCTGCTAAAGCTCAAGCTGAAAAAGAAAAACTTGAAAAAGAAAAAGCTCAAAAAGCTGAAGCTGATCGTCTTGAAAAAGAAAGATTAGATAAAGAAGCTGCTGCTAAAGCTCAGGCTGAAAAAGAAAAACTTGAAAAAGAAAAAGCTCAAAAAGCTGAGGCTGATCGTCTTGAAAAAGAAAGATTAGATAAAGAAGCTGTTGCTAAAGCTCAAGCCGAAAAAGAAAGACTTGAAAAAGAAAAAGCTCAAAAAGCTGAAGCTGATCATCTTGAAAAAGAAAGATTAGACAAAGAAGCTGCTGCTAAAGCTCAAGCCGAAAAAGAAAGACTTGAAAAAGAAAAAGCTGAAGCTGCCCGTCTTGAAAAAGAAAGATTAGACAAAGAAGCTGCTGCTAAAGCTCAAGCTGTAAAAGAAAGACTTGAAAAAGAAAAAGCAAAATTAGAAGAACTTAAAAAAGAAGCTGTAAAAGACATTACTAATGATAAGTCTCTAAGTAAAGAAGAAGCTAAACAATTAGAAGCAATTGTAAAAACTGCATCTCTTAAAGATACTCTAGTAGCTAAAGTGGTAGAAAATGGTTCTTCTGAAGAAGTTACAGTAACATTTGATAATACTGCTATAAAAGCTACTAACCTAGTTGTAGAAAAAGCTGACAAAGAAACTGTAGCTAAAGTGGAAGACCTTGTTAAAAAAGCTGATGAAAATCTAAGTGTTGTTAAAACAATTGACCTTCACTTTGCTGATTCTAAAGGTAACACAATCAACAAACAAGGTGAAACACGTGCCGTTACAGTAGCTGTAGTAGCAAATGAAAACGAAAAATTAGAAGTTTACTATGTAAATGGTGAAAAATTAGAAAAAGTTCCAAGTATATATAAAGATGGAAAACTTACATTCTTTACAAACCACTTCAGTCTTTACACTATCGTAAAAGTAAAACTATCTAACACTGAAAACACTTCTACATCAGATACATCTAGTACTTCTACAAATGAAAATACTTCATCTGGTACAGAAACCCCAAAATCTTCTGGAGTAAATCCTGATAAAGCACCAGTTCAATCAGAAAAACAAACTTCTCAAGACAAAGCTTTAAACAATGAAAATAAAGCTACAAGTAGTGAAGATAAAAAAGATACTACTAACGTTTTCGGTCAAGAAAACAACAGAATTGAAAATAACGATAATAAACTAGATGTTGTTAAAACTAATAACACACCTACTTCTCAAAATGTAGAACAAAATTCAAAAGCATCACTTGCTAAAACAGGACTTTCTACAACAGCTACTGCTGGTTTAGGTGCACTATTATTACTTTCTGCCCTAGTACTACGTAGAAAATCTAACAAATAAAATAAACAAAATTATTATACAAAGGGATAATTTATCCCTTTGTATATAGTCATGTATAAAGAAATTAAGGAGGATAAATAAAACATGAAAACTAATAAATTATTAAAAGTTCTATCAGCAGCAACAATTATCTCTACTCTTGCTGTAGTAGACTATTCAACAACTGCACAAAACAATAAAGTTTTATTAGCTGCAGATACTCAAAATCCAGAAGTAGAAGTAGAAAGTGTACTAATGCACGCTTACGAAAATAGACCTTCAATGGGAAATGCTGCATTGGTTAAAACTACTGTCCAAAAAGTAAATAATGGTTATAAATATAAAGTTATTTGGCAAAATATTACTTTCAATGGACAAAACGATGGGATTGGACATTTTTGGGTTAATGAATCTGAAGTAGCTCTAAATGACGTTAACTATCCAGGTGCATTAAATCCAAAAGAAGCAGAATTTACTTTATCAACTTTAGAAAGTCGTATTCCTGTAAAAGTATTCGTTAATATTATGGACAAAATAATGCCTGGACAAGGTAAACAAAGTGCATTTCTTCAAATAAAAACAGATGGATTAGAAGAAAAACTTACTCCAAAAGCAGCTGAAACTAAACCTGCGGAATCTTCTACTAATCCGACTACTCCTAGTCAACCAACACCAGCTAAACCTGTGGAGACTAAGCCTGTTCCAAAACCTGAAACACAAAAAAATGTTCAACCTTCTAATAAACCAACAGAACCAACTAATACAAAACCTGGTAAAACTCCAGAGAAAAAATCTCCAACTTCACCAATCAAACCAGTAGCTAAACCTAACCTTCCAGCACAAGACCAAGCTCAAGGTCAAGGTGAAGAAAAAACAGTTACATACTTTGATAATGTATCTGCAACACTATTAAATGCCTATGAAGCAGGACGTGCTTCTATGGGGAATGCAGCACTAGATGGTATTACTGTTTATAAAGATGGATCTACATATCACTATATCGTTCGCTTCCATGATATTAAAGTGGGAACTCTTACAGATGGTATTACTCGTTTCTGGGTTAATGGTACTGAATATCCTGTTACAAGTACAGGTGGTGCTATGAACCAAGTACAAGTTCATTTCACTTCTGGTGAGCAGTTAACTAACATTCCTGTTTCTGTATTCGTTCCAACAATGGAAAGCATTATGCCAGGTGCTGGTAAAAAAGATGCTATCCTTAGCCTAGATTGGTCTAATGCTAGTGAAAGACAAGGTACTGCATTTGTTGACGGTGGACAACCAGGATCAAGTGCTAATGGTAATCGTGCACTAACTCCAAGAGGTGGTCGTCTAAACAATGGTAGACTTTCTAACACTGGTTTAGAAACATCTTCATCAATTCTTGCAGGAGCTCTTACTTTAATCAGTGCAGTTCTTGTTGGAAGAAGAAAACAAAAATAAATATTAAGATAATACCCCGCTAATTTAGCTTACTATTATCGATTCCGTAAGGCGGGAAAACTTCCCGCCTTTCTTATTAAAAATTAAATAATATAAAAGAAAGTGAGTTTTTATAATGAAACGAGTTTTAAAACTGTTAACGATAGTTATCGCTACATTAACGTTTATAGTTACATCTAGTAATGTTCCTTTCGTTAAAAATGTATATGCTGCTGACAGAGTATATAGCGTTCCTGTGGAACTATGGCATGCTGAAAATAGTGGTCGTCTTTCTATGGGGAACAATGCACTAGCTACACATGCTACTGTAAACGTTCATGATAATAATACCTCTACTATCTCTGTACAATTCACTCCAATGGATTTCAGTAATATGCACGGTCACTTATTATCGCTTAGTATCTACTCATCTCCAATTTTTTCTGGTAGTCTTACTGCTGCTTCTGTAACTAGTACTTATAACGATACTAATTTAGATGGTGGTACTAGTACATACCCAGGAACTCTAAGCTTTAATTTTGGTGAAGCTAAACCTGACAAAGTCGGTGTTAGAGTTGCTGTTGATGCTATGAACCAAATCATGGGTGGTGATGCATCTCAAAATGCTATTATTAAATTTAACTGGTCTGCAGCTAACCTAGTATCTGGTTCTGAAGATTCTTCTAAAGACAAAGAGAAAAAAGCTGAAGATAAGAAAAAAGAAGAAGAGAACAAAGATAAAAAAGATGAGAATAAAGCACCTGAAGGTTTTGTTGCTAAAAAATTAGAAGATTACTTCAAAGATGATCAAAAAACAAAAAATCCTGGTCTTTATAATCTTGATATCACAGGTTCATACCTAAACCCTCTTACTGGAGTTACAGCTGATGGTGGTACTAAAAATACAGCTATCGGTGAAGGTATGGTACAAGGAGTTATCTCACCTATTAACGCAGGTGGAGACCTTAATGAAGCTCTTAAAAATCAAAAATCTAATGGTGAAAAACGTTGGTCTAAAGCTATGCTTCAACGTACAAAAGATGGTAAATTATACGCAACTGTCCGTATTCACCTAATGAACTGGGTTCAACGTAGTAAAGAACAAGGTCCTTTCATCAAAGTTCTTCAAAAAGATGGAGAATTTAAGCAAGTAGAAGCTACTGAAACAAAAGTTAATATTGAACAATATAAAGATAGCTATGTTGACTATCGATTCGAAGTACCAAATGAAAACTTCTTAGCTATGGTACAAATGTACGTAGAACCTATGAATCGTCCTGTTCGTTACTTCGTAGAAGTTAATACTGATACTATTAAAAACGGAAATGACGGATTAGATATGGAAGCTATCAAAGAAACAAACTACACACCTTACTATTTAGGTGGTATTGGAGTTCTTGCAATAGCTGCTGGACTTTACTTTCCTCGTAAAAAAAGAAAAAATAACTAGGAGATAATTCATGAAAAGAAAACTATCCCTACTATTTACACTACTATTAGCCAGTATTCTAGTTCTTACTGCTTGTTCATCGCAAAATAAAGCTGGTAACACTACTGGAACTGATCCTAATCTAGCTGATAAAGCTTTTAATGAAACGATAGATTTAACAGGTGTAAATAAAGACAAAAAATCTGAAGAAGAAAATGGAAAACGTGTAGTAATGGACTCTGTAGCTCTAGCTCAAGTCGCAAATGTACTTGACATTAAATTAGCAGGTGTCCCTACTACAAAATTAGGTCGTATGCCTAAAAGATATGACAATACTGTTCAAATCGGTCTTCCAATGAATCCAAATATGGAAGTTATCAAATCTATTAATCCTTCTATCGTATATGCTCCAGATAGTTTACAAGACTGGATAAAAGAAGGATTCGAGAAAAATAAAATCCCTTATAAATTTGTAGATATTCGTAGCGTTAATGGACTATATTCTATTACAGAAGATCTTGCAAAAGAATTTGGTAAAACAGAAAAATTCAAAGAATTAAAGAAAGAACATGATGAGTTTTTCGCTAAATTCAATGAAAAAATCGCTAATAAGAAGAAACCAAAAGTTCTTGTTCTTATGGGCTTACCTGGAAGTTACATGGCAGCTACTGAAAAATCTTATGTAGGTAACCTTGTAAAATTAGCAGGTGGTGAAAATATCATTAAAGGTACTGAAGAGTTTAAAAATCTAAACTTAGAAACTGCTTTAAATGATAAACCAGACTTTATTTTACGCACTGCTCATGCTATGCCTGATACCGTAAATGAAATGTTTAAAAAAGAATTTGAAAACAATAAGAGTTGGTCTCACTTTGATGCGGTAAAAAATAATAAAGTTGTCGATTTAGATAGCTCAATGTTTGGTATGACAGCTACATATGATTACCAAAAAGGATTAGAAAGTCTATACAGTATTTTCTATAGTAACTAATACTTAAAACCAGAAGTAGCACATTGCTACCTCTGGTTTTTATATAATACAATTTAAAAACAATATGATATACTAAACATATAAACTATATAAGGAGGTTCTTAATGTTTAACAACAAAAAAGCAATCACTTTTTCTGTTCTTATTCTACTTTTATTAAGTACAGTATTTTTTGCAGCGAATAGTGGTAGTATAAAAGCTAGCGTCGGACAATTAGCTGTTGGTATCTTTACTGGAGAATACGCCAATGTTAATGCAATTATCGATGTTCGTTTCCCAAGAATTATCATCACTATATTAGTAGGTGCAGCTCTTGGTGTTAGTGGTTTATTATTACAAACAGTATTAAAGAACCCGCTTGTCGATCCTAGTATTATAGGGGTTTCTAGTGGAGCTAACCTGTTTTTATACTTAGGGTTAGGATTATTCCCACAATTTATGATATTTAAGTCTGTATTTTCTATCATTGGTGGTATCCTTGGTTTCTTAATCATTTATTACTTAGCCGGTAGAACAAAAAACAATGTTAAAATTATTTTAATCGGTATTGCAATAAGTTATTTCTTCACAGGAATACTGAGTTCTATACAGTACTTGAATGCAGCTAACTCTACTACGTCATCTGCATTCAAGACTGTTGGTTTAGGAACTAAAAACTGGGATGATGTTTCATTATTATTAAGTTGGATTCCTATTTTACTAATTATCAGTTTCTTCTTAGCAAAACTATGTAATATCTTCGCCTTAGATGATAATATTATCAGTTCACTAGGAATCAATATTAATATGATTCGCCTGCTAATTTCATTTGTTGCGGTAGCTCTTGCTTCTGTGTCTACAGCTGTTGCTGGTGTTATGGTGTTTTTAGCTCTTATTACACCTCATATTGCTAAGATTATAATTGGTAGAAATCATATCTATACTATTCCATTTAGTGCTTTACTTGGAGCATTTATTCTACTATTATTCGATACAATCGGTCGTGTTATTTTCGCACCAATCGAAATACCTGCTGATTTAATAATGATGATTATCGGTGGACCTGCATTTATTATTTTAGTTAAGAAAGGAGTAAGTTAATGGAAAACATAATAGAAATTAATAACCTTACATTTAAGTATAATAATAAAAATACTCTTTTCGAAAATCTTAATGTAGATATTGAAAAAGGTAAAATTACTACCCTACTTGGTAAAAATGGATGTGGTAAGAGTACACTTATAAAAATATTAGCCAAAAATTTAAACTATAATTCTGGAAGTATCAAACTCGAAGGTAAAGAATTGAATTCATATTCATTAAAAGAACTTGCGAGTATTCTTGCGATTGTTTATCAAAAGAATGAAACTCCAAAAGAAATTACTGTTTATGATATGGTTAGTTTCGCTCGTCTTCCTTATCAAAATATTTTCTTTTATAAACCTAGCGCTAGTGATATTGAAAAAATTGAATTTGCTCTTGAAAAAACTAATTTAAAAACCTATAGAGATAAACGTGTAGATGAATTATCTGGTGGTCAACTTCAACGTGTTTACATCGCAATGGCATTAGCACAAAGCACTGATATTATTATATTAGACGAACCTACTACCTTCCTTGATATAAAATATCAAAAATCTATAATGAAACTTGTTAGAGATCTTAATAAATCTTTAGGAATTACTATTATCATGGTACTACATGATATAAATCAAGCACTAGCATACAGTGATAATATTATTGCTCTTCTTAATGGAAAAGTTATAAAGAATGATAAAGCTGAGAATTTCTTTGATGAAGAGCTTCTAAACAAACTTTATGACGCTGATATTAAAATAGAAGATGGAAAAGTAATTAGTTGGTAACTTTACTAACAATATATGAAAAAATTAAATCAATCGCTATGTCTAAGTATTAATATTTAGACATGGCGATAATTTCATTTCTAAAAAATAACAAATAACACATCTTCTAAAACTATTAAGGTGCTGACCCAAAAGTCCTAAAATTTAACAAAGTTTATATGTGAACTCATGGACGCAGTGGTTTATTAATATCTAAATTCGCTTTATAAAAGCTTTTTAGATATCTAATAAACTGTGCGAGGGTGACTCCACAAAATCGATTTCTTTGAAATCACGATTTTTGAGTCACTCCTATTAACTTCCTTCAAATTGTATAATCGTTGATTTTAATATTAAATAATTGTAAAATATATAGGTACAAATAAATAATAAAATAATTACAAAGGAGTTTTCTATGGAAATACTAACTACTCTTGGGATACTAATAGTTATTGTTATTCTTGGTTCTTTTCTTAACAATATTATTCCTCGTATTCCAGCAGCTTTATTCCAAATAATTCTTGGTGCTGCGGTAACATTTATTCCTAATCTACCACTTCATTTTGAATTTGAATCAGAAATGTTTATGATGTTAATTATCGCACCCTTACTATTTACCGACGGTTTCAACGCATCCTTAAAGAATATCTGGTTATACAAACGACCAATAATATATATGGCAATATTTTTAGTTCTTGTGACAGTAATTGTCGTCGGTAGCATAATTCATTTATTGCTTCCAATGATTCCATGGGCAGCATGTTTTGTTTTAGCCGCTATCTTATCGCCTACAGATGCTGTTGCTGTTAAATCAATAACTAAAGGAATGAAACTACCTAAAGGCCTTATGGCTATATTAGAAGGGGAATCTCTTCTTAATGATGCTTCTGGTCTTGTGTCATTTAATATAGCTCTAGCCGCTGTTCTTACTAATACATTTTCTGTTACAAATGCTAGCTATAAATTTTTAGTAGTTGCAGGAGGTGGAGCAATTTTTGGACTTATTATTGGTATAGCATTCTCTTATATTAAGTTTACATTCTTAACAAAGTTTGCTGATGAATCTAATATTTTAGTTATTTTTCAATTAATAACACCAGTTATAGTATTCTATCTAGCAGAGCATATCGGTGTCTCTGGTATCGTTGCTGTCGTAATTACAGCTCTAGTTTACAACTACCAGAGAAAACTTCACTTACTCACTATTGTAAGTAGTGATGCTGCAGTAACTATAGATAGTACTCAACAAATAGCAAGTTATGTACTAAATGGTTTCGTATTTACATTTTTAGGATATTTACTCCCAGAGATATATCATACTGTGTTTAATAATAGGGAGATTGATATTGTCTATGGTTTTATTATCTCTTTAGTAATCGTTTTAGGTTTAATGATTGTTAGATTAGGTTTCGTATATTTTTACTACATATCATTCCAACCTCATCTTTTTACTACTGCTAGAAAAACAGCAAAAATAATATTAAATAGAAAATTCGACAAAGGTGACTATTCTAGATTTAGCTACTCTTTAATTGCTAGTTTATGTGGTATTCATGGTACAGTAACACTTGCTACTGCGCTTATGATTCCAGTTGTAACAGCAACTGGAGAAAGCTTCCCACTTAGAAATACCATCTTATTCATTGCGAGTAATGTCGTGTTACTAAGTATTGTTATCGGTACACTCGCTCTTCCACTTGTTGTTAAAGGAGAAGATGAAGAAAAAGAATATACTCAGTACTCTCTTCGTGAAAAAATCCTAGAAGGAACACTTGAAGAACTAAAAGAACGTGATATTTCTAAGAATTCTATCGAAGAAAAAGTTGCTTATGCTTTTGAAATAAAAAGTTTACACGAAATGAAAGCATACTTCAGAAACATGCAAACTGGAAAGTTCAAGAATACAAATGAAGCATTGTCATTACACAAAAAAATTATGAAAGCACAAGATAAAGCTCTCCCTGAAATACTTAAAGGCAACCCTAACATTGAGCAAATATTGGAAATTTCTAAAATTATGCAACTTAGAAAATCTTTCCTATTTACTTATTCAATACCAAAAAGTTTACTTCTTAATTTGAGAATATATATAAAAGAATCTAGTCTAAAACGTCGTTTAACTCGTCATTTCGTAGCTAAAGATTTAACTCCAGAATTTTATGAGAAACTTAAAGAAAAAGTTCCAAAAAGAAGAAAAGTAAACTTCGTCAATAAATTAGATGAAATTAAACAAAGAGCCGAAGCTTCTTCTAGCCAAATTCAGGCTATCATCGATTGTTCGCCTACAGTAAGAAAAGTACTTCTTGAGACGGCCTATAAGGTTATTGACGAAAAGTGTTCAGATGAAAATACTGCAGAATTCGTTAAAGATGTATATAAATACTACTCATTCACCTTATTTGAAGTATTTTTAGAAGACATCGATTTTGAAGAAGAACTTAAAGAACTTCAAATGGAGTCAGTTCGACTTTTAAAATATAGAATATTAACAATGAGAAAATTAAACTATATTTCTTTAGAAGATTCTTACACTACCCTTCGCAACTTAAACTTCAGTGAGTCAATGATTTTCCCTCGTGAAACTGAAGAAGAATAAAATAAAAAAACTGACCTCAATTTAGATAATAATCTAACTTGAGGTCAGTTTTATTTTATGCTATTTTTTAAATTCTACAACGAAATCATATCCATGTTCTGTTTTTGCCCCGAAGTAAAAATCATTAACTTTATAACCACGTTTTTCTACTTTAGCAATTTTTTCTTTTATAGCTTCTTTTACTTGTTCTTTACTAGCATCTTTTGGAAGTTTGATAGTATTATCTCCATCTACATCCAATGCTCCAGCTATTCCTGGTAAAGTTTTTAAATTGAAATAAACATTTACATCTACAGTTTCTTTTTGCTCTACTGATCTTTTTGCTCTTTTTTGAACTAATGGTGCTTTTCTAAAACCTGTATTATTAGCTGATGCAGATTTAGATTCTTTTGTGAATTCTACAACATAATCATAGCTATCTCCACCTTCAACGATTTGATCTAAGTCGGTAGTTGAAACAACTTTAAAACCTTGTTTTTTCAATTTTTCAATTTGAGCTTTTGTTTTTTCTTCAATAGCTCGTTTTAATTCTTCTTTAGGTGTATTTCCTGGGAAAGTAAGCATATTCTCTCCCCCTAATTCTCCTAATGCTCCCGCAATATCTTTAAGAGCTGTTAGATTATAATAGATGTTTATTTTTTTAGTTTTATTAGATAAATCTCTTTTTACAACTTTTTTAGTTCTAACTTGAACTTCAGGAGCATTTCTGAAGCCTGTAGTTCCTGTTTTCTCTTTAGTGAAAGTAACTACATAATTAAAGTTCTTCACATTAGTATCTTGCTCAAATACTATTTCTTCTTTTACTTTATATCCATGTTTAGCTAATTCTTGAGCCTTAGCTTGAATTTTTGCTTTAACTAATTCTTTCACTTCATCTTCAGTTGCTGAATTTGAAATAGCTACTGTATTATTTTCTCCCGGATCAGATAAAAATCCATTGATATCTGGCATTCCGTCATAATTATAACTTATGTTTACCGTACCGTCTGGTTGATTTGCTGCACGTGCTACTCTTCTTGCTCTAACTTGAACTTCTGGAGCATTTCTGAAACTAGAAGTTCCCTCTGAAGTTGAAGCAGGTTGTGTTGGAGTTACTGGTGAAGTTGGTCTTTCTTCAGTGGTAGGCTGTGTCGAAGTTGTTGATGTAGCTTCACCTGACCCATGGCCTATTGCTGTACTTCCATTATCAATAGTAGTACCTTCGTTACGACCATTTGTTAAATTATCTTTGTTATAATTTGGTGCTGGTAATTCTTCACCTGGAACATTAATTTCATCAATTTTAGTTTGATATTCATCCGTAGCATCTACTGCTGCATCGTGATTTTTAGCATTATTTATCGCTTCTAATCCTGCTTCTTTTAATTCTTTTAATTTAGCTTCTAACTTAGCTTTTTCTGCTTCATCTTTAACTTTTTCAATTTCACTAAGTTTTGAAGCAGCAATTTTTTCAATAACATCTTTTCCATCTTTTTTTGCTTCCTCAAGTTTTTCATCTTTTGGTGCTACTTCTTCAGACGGAGTATCTTCTTTTGGTGTTGCTGCTGGCTCTTCCGCTTTTGCTGCTGGTGCCGCTGGTTCTTCTGCTTTTGGTGCCGGCGCTGCTGGCTCCTCTGCTTTTGGTGCCGGCGCTGCTGGCTCCTCTGCTTTTGGTGCCGGAGACGCTGGTTCCTCTGCTTTTGGTGCTGGTCCCGCTGGTTCCTCTGCTTTTGGTGCTGGTGCCACTGGTTCCTCTGCTTTTGGTGCTGGAGTCGTTGGCTCTTCTGCTTTTGGTGCCGGCGCTGCTGGCTCTTCCGCTTTTGCTGCTGGTGCCGCTGATTCTTCTGCTTTTGGTGCCGGCGCTGCTGGCTCCTCTGCTTTTGGTGCCGGAGACGCTGGTTCCTCTGCTTTCGGTGCCGGAGACGCTGGTTCCTCTGCTTTTGGTGCTGGAGCTGCTGGTTCCTCCGCTTTTGGGGCTGGAGTTGCTGGCTCTTCTGCTTTTGGCGCTGGCGCCACTGGTTTCTCCGCTTTTGGTGCCGGGGCCATTGGTTCCTCTGCTTTTGGTGCTGGTGACACTGGTTCCTCTGCTTTCGGTGCTGGTGCTGCTGGTTCCTCCGCTTTTGGTGCCGGGGCCATTGGTTCCTCTGCTTTTGGCGCTGGAGCCACTGGTTTCTCCGCTTTTGGTGCCGGGGCCATTGGTTCCTCTGCTTTTGGCGCTGGAGCCACTGGTTTCTCTGCTTTTGGTGCTAGTGTCACTGGTTTCTCCGCTTTTGGTGCTGGTGTCGCTGGTTTCTCTGCTTTTGGCACTGATGGCGTTGGTTCCTCCGCTTTTGGTGCTGGTGTCACTGGTTTCTCTGCTTTTGGTGCTGGTGTCACTGGTTTCTCCGCTTTTGGTGCTGGTGTCGCTGGTTCCTCTGCTTTTGGTGCTGGAACCACTGGTTTCTCGGCTTTCGGTGCTGGTGTCGCTGGTTTCTCTACCTTAGGTGCTGGCGCTACTGGTTCCTCCGCTTTTGGCGCTGGTCTCGCTGGCTCTTCCGCTTTTGGTGCTGATGGCGTTGATTCCTCCGCTTTTGGCGTCGGTCTCACTGGCTCTTCCGCTTTTTGTGCTACAGCTGGCTCTTCCGCTTTTTGTGCTTTTGGTTCTGAAGCCTCTGGTTTCTCGTTTTTTTGAGTTGAATTCTTTTCTACTAGCTCATATACTTTATATACAATTTTTGCTTCAACTTCATTTCCATTTATTTCATTATTGTAGAAAACTGTTTTTTGTACTAATTCTCTTACAGCACTTGTATTTGGTAGTATTCTTCCTTTATTACTTTCTTTTGAAATAGAAGTATTATTGTTATTTATACTTGCATCAGGTTGAACTATCTTAGATACTTGACCTTTTTTTAAGTTACCCAAATTATAAGTATAATTATTTCCGTTAATTTTTGCATATACAATAGCTTCATAAGTATCTCTCTGTGCAGTCACATGAAATACTATATCACCGTTGACTTCTTCTGAAGTAATAGTAAGGTCTTGTGTTGTTTTATTACTACTTGTTTCTGAAATATTACCTACTTTATTCTCAGCAAATACAGCTAGTGGATTAGCTAATGTAAATAATAATACACTAGCAGTAGCTACTTTTGATATTTTTTTCATTTAATTTCCTCCTTAATTGTTGGTTGTTTTTTATAAAAATGAAGGTCACTTCCTTTTCCATTATTCTCCTATTTTTCTTATTTGTCAAGTATATAACATCCAAATATTTGAAAATTTATTTTCAGAAATAATTTTCATTTTTCATCTTATTATCCTTATAAGATTTTTTATTTATAATAATTTACTTTTTTTCAATTTTAATTGTATTTTATTTGTAACTAATGAATCTTAATGTATACAATCAATCAATTTCTTTGACAAATGTTTAATTTCATGGTTTAATATACCCCATAAGGGTATATTAGGAGGTGCAATAATGTTTTTCTTATTCACAAAAATAGATAGTATTTCTACTATCGAGCTAGAACAAAAACTTAAAGAAAATATTCAATTAATAGACGTAAGAACACCTGGAGAATTTCGAAGAGGACATATAAAAAATGCAAAAAATGTCCCACTTAATGAGATTGGTCAATTTACTCCAATAACAGATGAAACAGTATATGTTATTTGTCACTCTGGAGCTAGAAGCAAACTTGCAGCAAAAAAACTGAAAAAGAAAGGATACGATGTTATTAATATCCAAGGCGGCATGCATGCATGGAGAGGCAAAACAGTCTAAAATTACTAATATTGAAAGGAAAAAATCATGAAAAACAATATTTCAATGCAAGATTTTTATGAAAAGTATAATAATGAGGAACTTATGATTCTTGATGTAAGAGAAAATCACGAGTACGAAGTAGGTCATATACCTTCTGCTAAAAATTTTCCTCTGAGTACTCTAGGTATAGAATTCACTAGATTAGATAAGAATAAAAAATACTATGTAATATGCCAAGCGGGTGGACGTTCAGCTAAAGCTTATGATTTTTTAGAAGCTCAAGGATTCGATGTAACAAATATCGAAGGTGGTATGAATAATTGGCCTGGAGAAACAAAATAAAATATTAAACAATAGAAACAACCAATTTTTACTATATTAAATTCTCTTTAATACAAAATTAATACATCATCAAAAAAGCCTTGTTCCTAAGATTAATTAGGAACAAGGCTTTTTATTATTTCTTTAAACTATTTACTCTTTACTATATATTTTATAGCTTTTTCTATTTTTTCTTTCTGTTCTACAGGATTTTCCAAGGGATTATTAATGCATTCCATAAGATTCTCTGTTATTAATAACTCAATAACACGATCAACACTTGAACGAACCGCACTTAATTGAGTTATTATATCAATACAATCTCTCTCTTCTTCTATCATTTTTTGAATCCCTCTAAGTTGTCCTTCAGAACGTTTAAGGCGCGTAATATACTTCGATTTTGCCATGTTTATTTTCCTCAGTAGATTTTTTTTCATTATACCGTGAAAAATTTATTTTGTCAAAATTTAAAAAATTTGTATGTTTTTATATTGAAAATTCCTAAAAATCTAATTCCAATTATTCTTTCAAAATAATAAATCTGATTCAAAGATTTTCTTGTATACTTAGTGTATTAACAATTAATTTTTAAAGTAAATTTACTTCCTTTACCATATTCACTTTCTACTAATATGTCTCCATTTATTTGTAAGGCTAACTGTTTCGCTATTGCCAAACCTAAGCCATAACCACCTGTTTTCATATTTCTTGATGCTTCAACACGATATAATCTTTTAAAAATATTATCAATCTCTTCTTCTTTTATACCGCAACCTTCATCAATTATAGAAATAGATAATTCTTGATTTTTTATTTCGGCAACTATTTCTATTTTTGTCCCGCTTGGTGAATACTTAAATGCATTACCTATTAAATTCACGATAATTCTTTGAATTTTATTGTAATTACTTACTATTTTAGCATTCTCAGGAATAACTTTAATATAGATATCTCTTTTTTCTTTTTCTGCTCGCAACTTAAACTCTGACATACAGTCAATCAATAATTTATCTAAAAATATTGTTTCATTTTTATCATCTTCACTAGTATCCTTAACACTTAAAGTTAAGTAATTTAATTCTTCAACAAGTTTATTCAACCTTGTTGTTTGACGACAGATTGTTTCTAGATAATATTTATATTCTTCTTCTTTTATTATTCCATCTAACATACCTTCTGCCGTTGATTGAATTGAAGTTATAGGAGTTTTTATATCATGAGATAATTGGGCTATCATAAGAGATTTTTCTTTTTCACTTTCTTCTAATGACTCAAAACTTTCTTTTAAATGTTTTGCCATTTCATTGAATGATAATGATAATTCTCTAAACTCAGTAGGACCTTCTACAGTATTGCTAATATCAAAATTTTTCTCAGTTATACTAATCGTTTGTCTTTTTAATACACGTAATGACTTAAATACACCTTTTAGTAATATAATACTAATCGTAGCTCCAATTAGCCCTGCAATTATTGTAATCACAACTATAAAATATGTATCTTTTTTTTCAATTAACATTAAATTTGAAGCCCAAAAAACAGCCATAATAGTTATTAAAAATGATAAAATATATCCAACAATAATATAATCTTTTAATTTCATACTATATTTCCTTTCCATTTTTAAACTTGTTTTTCCATTTTGTATCCTAGACCCCATACAGTTTTTATACTTGGTGTTTTTTCTGTCGAATATTTTGTTAAAATTCTTCTTAGAGAGTGTATATGCACGTTTAATGTATTTGCATCTTCAACATATTCATCTTGCCAAATTTTTTCATACAATTCTGTTTTAGAAAAAACACGCTCTGGATTATTAGCCAGTAGCCATAATAATTCAAAAGATTTCACGGTTAGTTCTAATTGTCTATCATTTACCATAGCAATTCTACTATTATAGTTAATTTTCAAATCACCCAAAGTTAAAATATTTTCACTACTATTTTTCTCGATTCTACGTAGTATATTTCTAACTCTTAAAACTAATTCTCTTGGACTAAATGGTTTTACTATATAGTCATCTGCCCCCAAACTTAAAGCGTAGATTTTATCTGGTTCTGTTGTTTTCGCTGTTATGAATAAAAATGGTTGTTCCTCATCTAAATACTGTACTTCGCTGATTAAATCATAGCCATCCATATTGGGCATCATTATATCTGTAATTATTAAAGAATATTTATTTTTCTTGTATTTCTCTAAAGCTTCTTTACCATCATTAGCGATATCAACATCATATCCACCTTGCTCTAAATATCGTTTATTTATCTCCGTTATTTCTATTTCATCATCTACTAATAAAATTTTATTAACCATATTTAACTCCTCTTATCAAAATAGTACTATACAATAAAAGTATAGCACTATTTCGATAAAATCTACAAGTTTATTTTATTTATTAATTATTTTTTCTTCTGAATCCTAATAGACCTAAGAAGCTTGCAATGATTAATCCTAGTAATCCAGTATTTGATGAATTTGTTGAACTCATTGTTCCTTCAGGTGCTGCACTTGTTTTTGGTAGCATACCTTTTTTCATCATTCCATTACTCATATGAGTATTCATAGTCATATTATCTTGCATCATAGCTTTATTCATATGAGAATCCATAGCCATATTATCAGATTTACTCATATTCATTACTTTTCCACTTACATTTGAATTCATTGAACCAGTAGCTGTATTATTTTGCATCATATCTTCTCCTGGTTTCATATCCATTTGCTTAGTTTCTTTATGTAGATTTATAGTCACTTCTTTTGTCGCTACTAGATTAGTTAAATCCGCTTTTCCATCTTTTTCACCGTATACTTTTATTGTAGCTTTGTAACTTTGTGTTCCATTTGCTTTTAGTAAGTCTAATAATTCTTTATCTTGTTTTCCTTGTGTTCCTGCTAGATCTACTTCATAGAAGTATAATCCATGTCCTAATT
>QFCH01001845.1_pt1 | contig 124482 bp, 111 predicted proteins | sample 5346071 | NCBI WGS metagenome assembly QFCH01 (sample SAMN09062255, study PRJNA434731) | Human gut metagenome, whole genome shotgun sequencing project. | isolation source: stool timepoint B chromium assembly | host: Homo sapiens | collected 2015
GTATGTGTCTCACTGTTTAGTTATCAAGGTTCTTGCTGTTTTGACAGCTCATTTACTTTATCATATGCATTCGAGCTTGTCAAGAACTTTTTCCAAGTTTTTTCGACTTTCTTCAAGCCTCAAAACTCAAACGGAGAAGGAGGGATTTGAACCCTCGCGCCGCTGTTAACGACCTACTCCCTTTCCAGGGGAGCCCCTTCGGCCAGCTTGGGTACTTCTCCAAATTGCCCTAGATGCTTGCTCCCGTTTACCAGAAGCGTTTTATATTATATAACATCTTTTTCCATTTTGTCAAGCAGTTTTTTATCTTTTTTTATTTAAAGCTTTTTGCCTAACGAGCGGAGAGAGTGGGATTCGAACCCACGCGCCCTTGCGGACAAACGGTTTTCAAGACCGCCTCGTTATGACCACTTCGATATCTCTCCCTATGCAATTCTGTGCTTTTGTGACATTCTCTGTCAGCACGAATTGCATTTTATCATCAAACGTTCTCACTGTCAAGACATAAATTCAAATATTTTTCAAAAATATTTCCGCAATGTCCAGATCCTCAGGTGTCGTTATTTTAAGATTCTTATAGGACCCCTCTGCCAGACTGATTTTTGCCCCGGACGCCCGTTCCACCACCATAGCATCGTCAGTTATCGCAGACATATCCCGACAACGAATCTTCTCATGAGCCTCTCGGATAAGATTATACTCAAAGATCTGGGGTGTCTGAATCGTCCAGACAGAGCTTCGTTCCGGTGTCTCTGCAACATATCCCTGTGTATCTGCTATTTTCACCGTATCTTTGGAAGGCATACCGATCACGCAGGCACCTGTTTTCTCAACTCCCTGTATTCCTCTCCGAATAATTTCTTCTGTAATAAAAGGTCTGGCTCCGTCATGAATCAGAACATACTCTGTGTCCCGACAGGCAAGAAGTCCTTCATAAACAGAATCATATCGCTCTTTTCCACCGGGTATCACTTTTGTCACCTTGGTAAGACCATATTTTTCCACAATTTCCTCTTTACAAAAAGCAACAGACTCTGCTCCTGTTACCAGAATAATATCCGTGATCAAAGGACTCTGCTGAAAGCAATTCAGAGAATAATAGAGAACCGGTTTTCCTCCCAGCTCCAGAAACTGCTTCTGGACCCTGCTGTTCATCCGTTTACCCTGTCCTGCCGCCAAAACAATGGCTGTATTTTTTCTTTCCATAAAAACCTCCCCAAAAGTTTTTATCTTTCTCCCAGTTTCAGATTCGGCACTGCATTCAGATCCCATCCATGGCGAGTCCCTTTTTTGTACTCATAATAAGCTGCAACTCCGATCATAGCTGCGTTATCCGTACAGAAAATCGGAGACGGGCGGTAAAAGCTGTATCCATTTTCCTTGCATGCCTGCTCCATCGCTGCTCTCAGAGTACCATTGGAAGCTACTCCGCCTGCAATAGCCACCTTTTTCATCCCAAAATCCTTTGCCGCCATCATAGTATGCTCTACCAGAACATCTACCACCGCTTTCTGGAAAGATGCCGCAAGATCTGCACGATTTACCTCTTCGCCCTTCATCTGCGCCTGATTCAGATAATTCAGAACCGCAGACTTCACTCCACTGAAGCTGAAATCATACGGACAGTCTCCCACTTTTGCTCTCGGGAACTGTATCGCATCCGGATTTCCTTCTTTTGACAGTTTATCAATCTTAGGACCTCCCGGATAGCCCAGACCAATAGCCCGGGCAACTTTATCAAAGGCTTCTCCTGCCGCGTCATCTCTGGTTCTTCCCAGAATCTCAAACTCCCCGTAATCTTTAACGATCACAAGATGGGTATGTCCTCCTGAAACGATCAGGCAAAGAAACGGCGGTTCCAGATCCGGATGTTCAATATAGTTTGCGGAAACGTGCCCCTCTATATGGTGAACGCCTACAAGAGGAAGTTTTTTCGCATAGGCAATGGCCTTGGCTTCTGCAACCCCTACAAGCAGCGCGCCTACAAGCCCCGGACCATAGGTAACGCCAACAGCGTCCAAGTCGTCCAGCGTTACCCCCGCTTCCTTTAACGCTTCCTCGATTACCTGGTTGATTTTTTCAATATGTTTGCGTGATGCAATTTCCGGCACAACTCCGCCATACAGCTTATGGAGTTCAATCTGAGAGGAAATCACATTAGATAAAATTGTTCTTCCGTTTTTTACAACAGATGCTGCTGTCTCATCACAGGAGCTTTCTATTGCCAGGATCAGTGTATCTTCCACTTTTATTCCTCCTCAAAATTCAGTTCCGCACTTTTTCCATCCTTCCCCGGATAAGCCTGCGGAAAAATTCCTCTTACCGTTTCCATATACTCTTCCGGACGGATCAGGGACGGACTGTAATGTGTCAGCCACATTTCTTTTACCCGGGCATCCCGCGCCAGCTCCGCCGCTTCGCGGAAAGTCATATGCTTGTAGCCTTTTGCCTTATCCGCCTTGTCATCCTCTCCGTACATTCCCTCACAGATAAAAAGATCTGACTCTCTGGCATTGCGGAGAATGGATTCCGTTGGTCTGGTATCTGTGGTATACGTAAGTTTGATCCCCTTTCGATCCGGTCCAAGAACCATATCCGGAGTATATACAACTCCATTTTCCTCTATAGTCTGGCCCTTTTGCAGCGGATTCCAGAATTTCAGCGGAATCTCCTGCTCTTTGGCACGTTCAGGAGAAAATTTGCCCTGTCTTAAAATTTCCAGAGTATATCCGTAACAGATGACATTATGATTCACTCTGAAAGCAGTAATTCGATACCCGTTCAGTTCAATAACCTCTTCCGGTTTCGTAATTTCTATAAATCTGATCTCAAAGGGCAGCTCCGGAGCGATCACCCGAAGAGCGTTCACTACCCTCTCCAGGCCTCTGGGGCCGATCAGCGTCAGAGGCTCTGTACGGTCTGCATTTCCCATGGTAAGAAGCAGTCCGGGCAGTCCGCTGATGTGATCTCCATGATAATGGGTAAAGCAGATTACATCAATCGGCTTAAAGCTCCATCCTTTTTCTTTTACAGCAACCTGAGTTCCTTCTCCGCAATCGATCAGCAGACTGCTTCCATTGTACCTGGTCATCAGAGCAGTCAGCCATCTTCTCGGAAGAGGCATCATCCCTCCGGTTCCTACTAAACAAACATCTAACATAGTTTACCTCTTTTATTCTGAAAAGACTTCTGCAAAATACCTTCTGCTGTTATCTTCACATTTTCTCTACTGGCAAAGTGTAACACAATCAGAACCTCAAAACAAGGCAAAAATCCCCTTCTGTCACAGTGTCATCGCAGTGGAAGGCTGAGTTCTGCAACAAACTCCTCTCCGGTTTTCCCACATAAAAGACTTCCTCCGTGAAGCTCTGCAATCTTTGCAGCGCTTTTCAGTCCGATCCCGCTTCCTACAGTCTGCTTCTCTTTTCCCATACCGTTGGACATTACTGTTTTCAGCGTCTTTCCTTCCACATACACCTGAATATCTGTTGTTCTGGTTCTGTCCCCATAACGCTCAATATTGGAACCAAGATTCCAGATCAGACGTCTGATCAGAAAGGGATTTGCTTTCCATACGGCTTCCGGCAGTTCCCCCTGGCTAAAAGAAACCGGAATCCCCTGAACAGACAGTTCTTCTGCCATTTCCTTTACCATTTCTGCAAACATTGACGGGTTCCAGGTCTGCATAATAATTTCTCCTGTATTCTCAAATACAAGAGCATGCTCAAACATTTTATCTGATAGGTTCCTTATCTCTTCTGTTTTTTTCAGACATTTCTGAATATACGCAGGGTAATCTTCTGCCCTGCCTTTTTTTCTGTGGAGAATCTCCAGATATCCGTTAAGGGCAGTCAGAGGCGTTCTGAGATCATGAGAAACTGCCCTGATCAGCTCCTGATTGTCCCTGTGAACTTTCCGCTCATTTTCCATACTGTTTTTCAGCGTCAGTCTCATGTTGTCCAGTTCTACAGCCAGGGCGGAAATTTCATCATGCCCCTTTACAGTTACTCTGTGCTCCATGTCCCCCTGCCCGATCACTGTAATCTCAGCACGCAGGTTTCCCAGATATTTCATTCTCCTGTGAGCAAAAATAAGCAGCGGCAAAAAAACTGCCATTCCATCTGCAGCTGCAACCATCAGATAATATAACGAAAAAAATTTAAGAGACTGGTAACTCATAATCTGTACCCGGGCAGTTCCATCCTGAAATTCAATTTCTGTTTCTACAGGCGTCTCCATCCCCTGGGCGGCTATATCGCTGTCTGACCATACCCAGCTGCCCCAGAAAGGACTGTCTAAGACTTCTGGAAAAAAGCCTTCCTGATATTGTCCGTCCTCATCATAAATTCCAAGCCATGTATAAATATCTGCCTTTTCTTCAAATACCGGCATATAAATCTCCGGCTGATCCATTCTGTAGGAGGGCGCCGTCTCTTTAAGCCAGTCCATATATTCTTCCCGGGAATCTGTGAATATTTCATGTTCCAGAACCCAGCCGTAAGCTGCAAATCTTCTGCTTACAAAAAACATGGTAGCCAGAACAGCAACTGTAAAACTTGTCAGAAAAAGCAGCATAAGCTCCTGTGTCAGCTTCCGCTCTCTTTCATTTCTTTTTTTCTTAATCACAGCGGTATCCCCTTCCCCATATGGTACGGATAATTCTTGGCTTTCCGGGATCATCTTCTATTTTTGATCTCAGATTCCGGATGTGTACCATAACAATATTTGCCGCCCCGTAATAATAAGTTTCTTCCCATACCGCCTCATACAGGTGTTCCACAGAAAAAATCTGCTTTCTGTGCTTCATAAGGGTACAGAGAATGGAAAACTCCGTATCTGTCAGAGAAATCTCTTTTCCGTTTTTCCATACAGTTCCGGCTTCCGGATACACTTCCAAAGCTCCGCTGCATATTTTTTCTTCCTGTGTTCTCCGGCCGCTGCCCTGATATACATGATAGCGCCGCACCAGGGCTTTTACTCTGCTGATCAGCTCCTGATAGGAAAACGGCTTGGGAAGATAGTCGTCTCCGCCGCTGGAAAATCCCATGATCTTATCTTCCACCTGAGTTCTTGCGCTGAGAAACAGGATTGGGACATTTGATTTTTTCCGGATCTCCATACAGGTCTGATACCCGTTTAATCCCGGCATCATCACATCCAGCAGAATCAGATCATAAGCTCCATGTTCTATTTTATCCAGAGCTTCCTTTCCGTCTCCTGCTTCATCCACAGTAAATCCTTCCCCCTGCAGAAGTACCATAGCCACCTCCCGGATTTCAGGGTTATCGTCCACAATCAAAATTTCCGGTTCTTCCATTATCTTTCTCCTTTTGCGTTTGGAAATACTGCTGCCGCATTTTTCCACAAAATATTATACTACGATCTTTAAACTCTATGTTTGCATCATTCGCCTCGTTAAGTGACCGGGTATCAGGAATTTTGCATATATATGACAAAACGCCTCGCAGAATACTGTCGTATAAACAATAACCATTCTATCTCCGAATTCACTCTGTATCTTCGTCCCGGCTTCATTAAGCGTTCATATTATATCATGTTTTTCGGGCTTCAATGTGATTCTTAATAATTCTTCAGATTTATGCAACAGGTTTCTTAAAATATAAAATGTATATTTTCGTTATCATTTCATATACTCTACTTCATTTGAAAGGAGCCCGCTTTTATGGAACATCTTATTAACTGGAAGTCCACTTCCTTCTCTCATCCCCGGAAAAATACTCAGGTCTTTTTCCCTGTTACTGCACTGCATTTTATTTTTCTTACCGCGGCAGTACTTATATTTGTGTATTTTTCCGTTCCGGAAGGAAAGCTTTTCGGCTCAGAAACAGACTGGTACTGCCAGCATGTAACGCTTGTGGATACTATGCGCAGACAGTTTTATGCAACAGGAGATCTGTTTCCGGACTGGATTTCTCTTGGAAGCGGGACAAATTTTTATGCACTTTCCTACTACGGATTTCTGCGCCCGGACGTTCTGGTCAGTTATCTTCTTCCTTCTGTTCCTGTGGAAACTGTAATTCAGTTTTATGCGGTAACAGAAATGGCTGCCGGCGCCTGCCTTTTTTACTGGTGGCTTTTTCATAAATCCCTGGACAGGCTTTATTGTCTTACCGGAGGATTTCTTTATCTCACAGCCGGCTGTATGTTCCAGGCTCACAGGCAGATCATGTTTGTAAACTATCTTCCGTTTCTGATTCTTGCCCTTATATACACAGACAGACTGTCCGAAATTCATACCGGAGTTTCCGCAAAAACATTCCCCCTTCATCCCGGACTTGCTGTAAGCTTTTTTATGATATCTGTTCACAGTTTTTATTTTCTGCCCTCCTGCCTTGTCTGCTGTTCCCTGTATCTTCTCTGTACAGGCAAAAACAGACTGCACACATGGAAAATCTGGCTGATTTCTGTTATTACAGGTCTTTGTCTTGCAGCTGTCCACCTTCTTCCTACAGCGCTTGTGATCCTGGAAAATAAAAAAGACGTACAGCCCGCTTCTCTGTGGCAGATCTTTACAGTAAATCCCTCCATGAATACTTTACTTTACAGCTCCTACGGCTGTGGACTCACCCTTCTGGTCCTTTACTGTGTAATGTTATCTCTGGGCTGCAGCAAAACAAAAAAACTGGCCTTTGCGCTTCTTATCCTGTGTTTCAGTCAGCTTTGCTGCTGGCTTCTGAACGGAACCCTTTATCTTCGCCCCAAAGCTCTTATTCCCTTTCTTCCACTGTTTCTGCTGCTTACGGCCCGTACTCTCAGCCTTCTTCAGCAGAAAAAGCTGGAACACCGCTTTCTGCCGGCAGCTTTTTGCGCCATACCTGCACTGGTTCAGATATTTTTTCTTCATCATCCACAGTGGAAGCTGATCCTGGCAGATATATTTGTGCTGCTTTTTTATTCACTGTTGCCGAAATCAGAAATTGTTTTAAAGAAAAAATTTCATTTCAGAGAAAAAAACAGCTCTTCCAAAACAGGAGTATCCTCTTCCCTTTTACAGGCTTATCCTGCAAAAAACCACATAGTCTGCGTCTTTCTCTGTATTATACCTGCTCTTTTATTTGTCAGCACTGCCAAAACAGAAAAATTCGCTGCTTCCTCTGTAAAATCCAGAGAAATCTTTACCTGTCAGGAACTGAAGGAGGTCTGTTCCGAACCCGGAAACGCTGTAGATATTTTTACTGCCCCCATGACAAACAGCAACTACGCTCCTTCGGAAAACCAACGCCGTACAACCATGTATTCTTCTGTTTCCAGCACCGCCTACAACCATCTGTTTTATGACATTCTGAAAATGCCGGTCAGCACCAGAAACCGTGTTTCCATGAACGCTGCTCCCAATCCGTTTCAGGAATATCTGATGGGAATCCGATATATACAGACCACTGAAAACCGGCTTCCTGCAGGATATGTCCCCCGCCTCCAAAAGGGAAATATGGTTCTGGCAGAAAATCCCAATGTACTGCCCGTTGCTTACGGAACCTCAGCTCTTATGAGTGAAGCAGATTATGATACGCTTGATTACCCTTATAATCTGGATACCCTTACCAACCGGACCATTGTTCCGGAAACTGCCGACACCGGGAAATCAGACTATACTTCTCAGATAAAAGAATATACTCTTCCACAGGATTTTATGAAACGTTCCTCAGAATACCTGGCAGAAACCGTATCCCGCAGTCTCCCTTCTGTCCTGAAAGATCAGATTCTGCTTCTGTCTTTTGATGTGGACTATGAGGGAACCAGGGATATTGACATAACCATTAACGGCATCCGAAACAGGCTTTCCGGTTCCTCCGCCCCTTATCCCAACCAGAATCACACGTTCACCTATATGCTTTCTGCCAATACACCTTTAAAAACTCTCGAGATTGCTTTCTCAGAGGGAAATTATAAAATAAACAATCTCCGCGGATTCACTTTGCCGATTTCCGCTATTGCTCATCCTGATATCACGCCATTTACGCCCTGCTCAGAAAACGAAAAGGCGCTTCTCCAGGGCAGTATTACCATGAAGGAGGACGGATACTTTGTAACCTCCTTTGCCTTTTCCAACGGATATGAGATTCTGGTAGACGGACGCCCTGCAGATCCGGTTATGGTAAACAAAGGATTTACAGGTTTTCCCATAAAAAAAGGGACGCATGAAATTATTGTCACTTTCCATGCGCCCGGTAAACGGATCGGTATTCTGTTCAGTTTTGCTGCCGCAATCCTTCTTCTGACAAAGTTATCTACATTGTTTTTGTCATCAGCACTGCGTTTTCCACAGGATTCTCATAATAATCCCTGCGAAGTCCGTCCTCTTTGAATCCCAGCCTCTGATAAAGCCGTCTGGCGGTTCCGTTTCCCTGACGGACCTCCAGATGGACAAGCCTGATCCCCTGCATTTCCGCCATGCGAAGCATGCTGTCCACAAGAAACTGCCCGATTCCCTCTTTCTGGCGGTCCGAGCGTACTGCCACATTAAGGATATCTCCTTCATCCAGCACAGTCATCATACTGCAGTAGCCAAGAATACGTTCTTTTTCTTCCACCACAAAAAACATGGTATCTTTTTTCATCAGATAGGTAAGAAATCCTTCCTTTGTCCACGGTACAGAAAAAAGGTTCTGTTCGATATCCACAACCTGATCCAGATCTTCCACAAGCATTTCACGAAATGTCATTGTGCAGCCTCCTGATTTTTCACTTTTTCCCGTTCTGCCCGCTCTCTTTCCGCCTGAGAAACGCGAATGTAGTCCGGAACATGCTCCTCTGCGGTTTCATATCTTCCCTCTTCGTAATATACAAGTCCCAGAGAAGCCACTGCTGCCGCTCTCTGTCTGTTTACATGAGCAGGAGCAAAGCTGAAAGCTGCCTGAAGCTTTTCCTGGATCAGTTTTCTGAATACAGGCACACCGTCCCCCAAAAAGGTAACTCTTTCCCCATACTGTTCAAGCTTTGCAAGAAGGTCCTCAATGGGCACAGCCATCTGGTCCTCCACTGTCTCAAGCCTGTGGTCTTTAAAACGATAAATTCCTGTATATACCTGATTTCTTCTGGCATCCATGATCGGACAGATCAGGCCTTGTGTGTCATAAAGATTATAAGCCAGAGCTTCTACCGTAGGCACACTGATCAATGGCTTTTTAAGCGCAAGCCCCAGCCCTTTGGCCGTAGCAGAACCAATACGGAGCCCGGTAAAAGATCCCGGACCACCGGCAACGGCAATAGCATCAACCGTATCCAGGTCAAGCTCTGTCATCTTTGCCACCTCATCCAGCATGGGAAGCAGAGTCTGAGAATGTGTTTTTTTATAATTCACTGTATATTCTGCAGTCAGAATTTCGTCTTCAACAACAGCTACGGAAGCTACGATTCCCGAACTGTCCAAACCTAAAATTTTCATATTTTATTCAACCTCCTGTACAGTGATCCTGCGGTAATCAAATCCCTGTGTCAGATCCTTTTCTATGGTGATCTCAATCCGTTTTTCCGGAAGGATGTCTCTGATTAGCTCCGCCCACTCAATCAGGCAGATTCCCTCTCCGAAAAAATAATCGTCGTAACCGATCTCTTCCATTTCTTCAATATCACCGATACGGTACACATCAAAATGATAAAAAGGCAGACGGCCTTCCTCATAAACCTGCACGATCGTAAAGGTAGGACTGCTGACAGGCTCTGTGATGCCAAGCCCCGCTGCCACTCCCTGGGTAAAAACAGTTTTTCCCACACCGAGATCTCCGTTCAGGGTATATACCTGTCCCGGCTTTGCTGCTTCACCGATTTTTTTTCCTAATTCAAATGTCTCCTCCGGACTTCTGGTTTCTATTATCATGGCTCCGCCTTCCCAAACAAATTCCGGCTGCTGATCACTCCGTTCCCGGCGGCTTTCATGCCGGCTAAACAATTATCACCTGACTGATTCAGCAGCTCCGGTCTTTTACTTATTTCTTGCAGAATTGTTCTTTGCATATTATAATAGAGCAAACAGAGAAAAACAATACTTTTCGCAAAAGGAGAATAAAACTATGGCAAATCCAGTTGTAACAATCACCATGGAAAACGGTGATGTAATGAAAGCAGAGCTTTATCCGGAGGTTGCTCCCAATACGGTAAATAACTTTATCAGTCTTGTAAAAAAAGGATTCTATGACGGTCTGATCTTCCACCGTGTCATCAACGGCTTCATGATCCAGGGCGGCTGCCCGGACGGAACCGGCATGGGCGGCCCGGGATACAGCATTAAAGGCGAGTTCGCTCAGAACGGCGTTGCAAATGACCTTGCGCACACTCCCGGTGTTCTTTCCATGGCAAGAGCCATGCACCCAAACTCCGGCGGAAGCCAGTTCTTTATCATGCACAAGGCTGCTCCTCATCTTGATGGAAGCTACGCTGCCTTCGGCAAGATCACAGAGGGTATGGATGTTGTAAACCGCATTGCAGAAGAGGATACCGACTACAGTGACAGACCCCTTGACGATCAGGTAATGAAAACAGTAACTGTGGAAACCTTTGGCGTGGATTATCCGGAACCGGAGAAATGCTGATTCAGTTTTCGGGAATAGTATGTAATAAAATCGTACTGAAAAAAGATTCACTGAATGGCTGACAGACAGCCTGTAACCAGAGAATAGCTGAAAAAGTTATTCTCTGGTTTTTTTCTTACCCGTCAGATGATATTCATACAGTCAGAAACAGCGCTGCTGTCATTGTTCAAAGGTCAGCACTTCCCCATCCAGAACTGCAAAATACAGTTCTCTGTCTTTTTCCATTTTTGCTCTTCCGTTTGTGCTTTCCGTAATGGCTTTCTGTACCTCATCCACATCCTGAAACGGAATCAGAAGCTCCAGGATTACCCGGTCTGTATATTCGCTGTTCAGAACAGGCAGGCTCCTCTCGCCTGCAATATACTGAAGCTTTCCCACTCCTGTATAATCCGTGGTTACTCTGAGACAGATTCCTTTTTTCTTCTCAATAATACGGCTGGCTGCAAGACCTTCCTGAACCGCCCTGGAATAAGCCCGGACAAGTCCTCCTGTTCCCAGCAGAACTCCCCCGAAATATCTTGTTACAACCACTGCCACATTATAAATATCTTCTCCCAGGATCACATCCAGCATAGGACGTCCTGCCGTTCCGGAGGGCTCCCCGTCGTCGCTGCATCTGGTATATTCCCTGTTTGATCCCACCGAATACACAAAGCAGTTATGTCTTGCATCCCAATATTTTTTTTTCATTTCTTCCAGAAATGCCAGGGCTTCCTCCTCAGTTTTTACCGGGCGCACAGTTGCTATAAATCTGGACTTTTTTTCTGTGATCTCTCCACAGCCGCCCTCTAATATGGTCTTGTATGTTTCCAGCATAAATCTTGTCTCCTGTTTTTATATTTACTTTCTGTTTTTTCTGTTCAGGATTTCTGTTTTTCCACAGCCTTGATCTGATCCAGATTATACTTTTCCACCTCGCTGAGAACAGAATCCTCTATTTTATCAAACTCTTCCGGCGAATACTGAGGAACATACCATTCTTTGCTGTCAAAATACTGCTGCAGCTCCGGAGTTTTAAATCTCCGTCCATGTCTGGCATAGATCTCATTTCTCGCCCGTGAAAGCTGCTCACTTGTCAGTCCTGCAAGCTGCTCCTGAGTTACTTTTTTCTGAGAACTGTCCGGTAAAATGTAGTCTGCCGCTGCATCCGTTTCCTGATCTTCCTGAGGCTGTGAAGATGAGCTTATATCAAGTGTGGTTTTTGTCTCCTGAACTGTCTGGATAATATTTGAATAATCTCCATAATTCACTCTATATGTGATTTTTGAAGCCTGCCATGCCTCTTCTTCTGCTTTCCACTGATCTTCGTCAACTATATTTCCATTGATGCTGTATGTAAGTCCTCCGTTGCCTGCCTGTTTTTTTGCCTCGCGCACTATTCCAAATTTCCCCTCAGCATAACCATGATAATCATTGACCGCACCATCATCAGCCATTCCCGTGAGCAGATATCTTTCGTTATTATATTCTGTCAGCGTCAATGTCTGAATACCGCCATTTGTCAGATACAGTTCACCTGAATCCAGCATATTAATTGATGACGTTCCAGAAGCTATTTCCTCTCCCCACACTTCAAATGTATAATGGCCTGAAAATGTATTCTGTACCTCATCCTGATAAACCAGAAGCAGCTCATCTGATCCATTCTGATCAAAATCCACCAGTTTCATAAAGCACAGACCACCCAGAATATACTGCCCATCTCCCCGGTCAGTTTCCTGAATTGCTCCATATCTTTCTTCATATTCTACAATCAATTTCCTGTATTGTTCATAGATGTTCACCTGAGCGCTTCCAGTATCTTCAGCTTCACTCTCCTGTGACACATCTTCTTTTTCCCCATCCGTCAGAGTAACCGTCTGCGTTTCTTCCTCATACTGCCATTTCATTCCAAATATTTTTGCAAATTCTTCAAAGGAAATCATTAGTTTTCCATCCGCAAACGATGCAGGAATCTGCATTTCGCAGGTTTCTCGCTGTTCTGGATCCTGTTCAGGTGCCACCTGGATCTCTGACTGATCTTTTTTTACAAACATAATTTTTCCCTGATACTGAATTGCGTAAGCATCCTGATTATTATAATAAAATCCTGCCCCAAGTTTCTCTGCCAGATCTGCCACGGAAACCAGAATTACCTGGTTCTGAGTTATCAGCGCATCCTCCGGCAGTTCCAGATGTTCCTGGTTATACAAAACAGTAAGCGATGAATCTGCTTTTGGCGTTGCTGTCATACACGGCAAAAAAGCCATGCTTATAGCACTGATAAGTACAAGCACTGTTTTTATTTTTCTCTTCATATCGTTCACCTTCCACACTCTTTAAATTTTCCACCCTGAATACTCTGTTTATTTATGCACCGTTTCATTATACCAAGATCACTCAATCCGGCATTCTCATTACCGATCTTTGTTGAATATCCAGGCAGATACTCTCAACTAAATTCATCCCGAATCCGCAAAGTATTCCTATTGCGCCGCGTAAGTCCATACCTGAAGTACCTGAGGTGCCACCGTATTGTAATCCCATTTCTTTCTGCTGTTGGCTTTGCTGAAAGGATCGTTAATTGTAAGCATTCCGTCAGAAATCCCCCGGATCACAATAAAATGACCTTCATCGGTAAAATCCCCGGGGCCCACGGCGCAGATGATCAGCCCCCCGTTGTCCACCGTCTCTTCCATCTGCTGGAGATCCGCAGAAGGGAACTGATTAACTGTAATTCCATACTCCCTGGCAATATCCCCCATAAAAAGCCATGAGGTTCCCACCCCTTCCACATAATAACCGTCCTCCATAGCCCGCTGCGCCAGCATATCAGGAGTAAGACTTTTATCTCCTGTCAGGCTGTAAAGCACCATGGAAAGACAGGTGGGCCCGCATCCGGAAATCCCTACATTGGACTGTCCGTAAGGCACATAGCCCCAGCGTTTGTCCCACTGGATAAAAAGCGGAACCTTTTCCGGCAGCTCTGATTCCCGGATTCCTCCGAATGCTTTTTGCTCCGTGTCCGGATATGCAGCTACAAAATCTGCAATCTCAGGATTTCGCCTCAAAGCATCCAGAAAGCTTGCCGGATATTTTGACGGTTCTGCAAAAATCTTCTCTTCCACGCTCAGGGGAGAAGTATCTTCTTTGTCACTTTGAGCCTGATCCGTAGTTTTCCCTTCTACGATCACTGCTGTGGGAATGACTGTTGTCTCCCTCAGCTTCCATCTATCATTTTCCCTCATCAGAAAGTTTCCGGCCGCCAGAAATACAAACAGAGAAACTGTCATAAGGATTCTTCTGTTTTTCTCCTTTATTCTGGCCTCTGTAGCCGGACTTCTGGGACGGTCAGATGCTGGATGATCTGCTGTTTTCTTTTGTTCCACAGTATAGCCTCCCTTATCCGGTTCTTCTCTTATTTTTTCAGACCCGAAAACGGTATTTTTTCATTTCTCTATGAGATTATATCATAAAAAAGCCTCTGTACTGTAAGCAATTTTACATAAAATTACAATACAGAGACTTTTTTATTACTATTCGCATCCCACTATCCTACGGAATATTTTAGCATATATATACCCGAATTCCGGGACATACAGGACAAAATGCCTTCCATGTTACTGCTCACACGGTATCTCTTTTCAACATATTTTCTTCTCTTCTATGTTCCTCTTAAATCCAATATAAGTAGCTGCAAAATAAATCAAAAACAGAACTGCCACAGCCCCTGCTGCCCCTGCAAAATACAGAATACTGTTCTGGCGGATCCCTGTATAAAAAACAAAGGAATCGCTGATGTACTTCACTATGATCCAGCTGATCACTGCAGAAACCATAAACGGAGTCATATAGTAGATCAAAAGCTGTTTCCGTATTACACTGTGTATTTTTTCCGGACGAAGTCCCAGTTTCCTGAGCGTATCATACCGAAACCGGTATTTTCCGGAGTCTCCAAGCTGCTGGACAGAAAGAACGGTCAGAGCCACACAGAGAAATACCACCGCTGTATAAATACATGCATAGGCCACTACTGTAATAATGAAATTCATAGTATCAAGAATTTCCCCTTTGACAAAATTTTCTGCCATGTATACAAATATTTCATCCGTTCCGTCAGCCCAGTAAAAATCCTCATAAGTCATTCCCGAATTTCCAAGCGTCCTTTTACCATAACTTTCGTCTGCACTGTCCAGAGCATCCAGCGCTCCTGTTTTCATGACTCCGGAGGTCTGAGCCTCCAGAAGGGAATAGTACGGTGTCAGTGTTTCTGCCGCCTGATCGCTGACAATGATCAGATAATCTGATCCGTTTAACCCTGACTGGCAGAATCCTTCCGTGTAAAGCTTTGCTCCCTTCAGTCCTTCTCCGTTTGGAAGAACCAGCGTTTCTTTCAGCGCCTTTTGGGCAGTTTCCTTTACCCTTGTTTTTGCATGGATCAGATAAGTTCCCTCCTCTAAGGAAACCGTCCTGTATCCTGCCGCCTTTCTCAGGTAATTATAATCACTGAGCTTCATGTATGTGTCACAGGAAAAATACGATGGGATCTCTCCCTCTGCTGTCAGATCCTCATATCCTTCTCTTTGAAAGAACGGAAGATTGTCATAAAAGAAATCATTCATATCTGTGTCTCCATCTGTATAAATGGAATAAACATAGACGTCCTCAATTTCTCCAAAATCCTCCAGAAGCTTCTGCTTTTCTTCCAGTAAAGGTCTGTCCTCTGTTTCCGGACTGAACAGCAGAATATCAAAAGGATTTTCCTGTTCCATCATATTGATCTGATAGTCCATAAACATAAGAGCAATGCTGCTTACAAGAAGAGCCACCGTAAAAAGGACAGTCAGGGTTCCCATAGTAAACTGCATGGTACGGATCTTGGAGGAAAACTGTCTGATCAGAAATACATTGGCGCCCTTGTAGATCTTTCGCCCGCCTTTGTCTGCATACCGGCACACGGCTGCTGCAATTCCTGTGTACAGAAGATATACGGAAACAAAAAGTCCCAGGCACAGAGGAATTCCATTTGCATTGTTGATTCTGTTGTTCCATAAAAGAAGCATAAAAATCAGGATATAGATCACAGCCAGAGGAAAAAGAAGCGTTTTTTCAGAAATATGTTTCTGACGGATTTCTTCATTTGCTCTTTCTGCGTTCATCAGTTCTCTGATATTCAGTTTTTTCAGTCTTCTTCCTGCCCGCAAAAGAGCGATCCAGAATATCACCAGATAGATTCCCAGCGTCAGAAGGATATTCCATATGGAAATCTCTGCTTTCAGGTGATATGCCTTATCCATGGTTCCCATAAACATGGACGTAAGCACCTGCTGAAAAAACATCCCCGGAAGCAGCCCCAGAGCAAAGGCAAAGCCTCCAAGAATCAGGTTTTCCCGGATAAACATACCTGCCAGACGTCTGCCCGATACACCCAGAAGCAGATAAGTACCAAATTCCCTGCTGCGCCGGTTTGCCATAAACCGCACAATATATCCCACCAGCCATGCCATGATAAATACAATAAAAAATGCAGCGGCTCCGATCATACTTCCAATAAAAAGTCCGCCGTCCTCACAGAGCTTCAGAATATCCTCCGAAAACATCAGTGAATGAAATGCAAACATCAAAGCAGACACTGCTGTCAGCGTGGCAGTATAAATTCCGTAATCACGGAAAGACCGGCTGGCATTTCTTCTGGTAAGTGTCCGGAAAATTTCTCCGTACTGTCTGGGAGATCCGGTTTTATCCCGTCCCGCTTTTCCGGAACTCTTCCGCTGATTTTGCGGCTTTCTCTGTGTTCTTTTTCCTTCTGTCTTACTCACAGGCGCCTTCACCTCCTGTCAGCGACAGAACGTCCAGAATTTCATTGAGAAATTCTCTTCTGCTCTCCGCGCCTCTTACAAGCTCATGAAAAATTCCCCCGTCCTTTAAAAACAGAATGCGGCTGCAATAGCTTGCAGAAAATGCATCATGGGTAACCATAAGGATAGTGGCTCCCATTTCATCATTCATGGCAGTAAAGGTTTCCAACAGCATCTGCGCAGATCTGGAATCCAAAGCCCCGGTGGGCTCGTCTGCAAGTATCAGATCTGGACGGTTGATCAGGGCTCTGGCACAGGCGCACCTCTGCTTCTGTCCCCCGGAAACCTCGTAGGGAAAGCGATTCCGAAGTTCATAGATTCCCAGCCGCTTCATCACTGCCGATACCTGCTCCTCAATTTTCTTCCTGGAATTTGTGTGAAGGGCCATTGCAAGTACAATATTTTCTTTCAGAGTCAGTGTGTCCAGAAGATTAAAATCCTGAAACACAAATCCAAGATGATCTTTTCTGAAGTCTGCAAGCTTTTTGTCCGGAAGCTCCGTAATATCCATATCCCCATAATAAATATGGCCTGCCGTCACCTGGTCAATAGCTGCCAGAAGATTCAGAAGCGTAGTTTTTCCGGAGCCGGAGGCTCCCATGATCCCTACAAACTCTCCGTTCTGTACCTGAAAGCTGATACGGTTGACAGCCTTTGTAAGATTATTTTTATTCCCGTAATATTTTTCAATATCACATACCCGGATTTTTCCACTCATAAATCTTTTGTCCTTTCCTTTGATGCTGCCATTATATCAGAGCTGTCCGGCTGCTCCTATCGAAGTTACTTGCATAAACCTTACAGTTTTGTCAGATAAGTACTTTTTCCAAAGCAAAAGATCACTTTTGTATACTCTCCCTCTTCTGATTCTATTCTGATCCCAATATCCATTTTTTCACAAAGCTTTCTGCACAGATAAAGCCCCATTCCCGTGGATGCCATAAGACTGTTCTTATCCGCAGCCCGTCCGTTTGCTCCGGTAAATCCTTTCTCAAATACTCTTCCAATATCTCCGGGTGAAATTCCCACTCCATTATCCTCTACTACCAGCTCTTTTTTGTCTGCATCTTTCTTTATATAAATATGAATCCGGAAAATCTCCTTTTGAAAATCCATATATTTCACTGCGTTTGTAATAACCTGCTGCAGAATAAAGCTCATCCACTTTCCATCGCACAGAAGCAGGTTTCCTTCTGTTTCTACCTGCACTGCAGCCCGGTTTCCAATGAGAAGTCCTTTGTTTTTTGCCATAACCTCATAGATCACTTCTGTAATATCTGTTTCCGAAATCACAAAATCCTGATATACCTGCTCTGACCTGGCATAAAAAAGTACCTGCTCCACATAATTGTCAATCCGCTCCAGTTCTTCCATAAGACTGTTCTTTTTCTTTGGCTCTTCCTTCTGAACCATCAGCTCCAGAGCAGTGATGGGAAGCTTGATCTCATGGACCCAGCTTTCTATATACTCCCTGTAATCTTTCATTTCATCCTCTGTTTCATTGATTTTTTCAATCACTGATTTGTTGGATTTTCTTAAAATTTCCCAGTACTTTTTCCCTTCCAGATTATTCAGTGGGCTTTCCACTTCGCCGATCAGATAGGGCTTATCCAGCTCAGAAAGAGTCTGCAAAATACATTCAAAGGTCTTTTTTCTCTGAAGGAAACGCCCAGTCTCGCATACAGCCATCAGCGCCAGCCAGAAAATCAGAATCAATATCACATTATCCAACCGGTTCCCCACTGACAGAAGATAAAAGGAAAGCAGCAGCATGCACAAAATCCTGCCCAGATAAACAAGAGCTCTGTCTTTCATATATTCCAGTAAATTCATAACAGATATCCCAGTCCTCTCTTTGTTTCAATGACAGGTCCTGCCCCCAGTTCTTTCAGTTTATTGCGGATCCTTGTAATATTCACGCTGAGCCCGTTATCATCCAGAAATACATGCTGATCCCACAGCGCATCAATGATCTCCTCGCGGCTGACGATCTCTCCCTGTCTGGAAAAAAGATAATGCAGAAGCTTCAGTTCTGTTTTTGTCAGCTCCTGCCTCTTTCCCTGAAAGGTTACAGAGGCATCTTTCAGGCTCAGCCTGACACCTCTGCACTCAAGCTCTGCCTCCTGCATAGTCCCGGATTTTCCTGTTCTTCTGAGAACTGCCCTGATATGAGCCAGAAGAACAGGCGCCTGGTATGGCTTTGTAATATAATCGTCTCCTCCTGTCATCAAAGCTTCCAGTTCATCCATTGCCCCGGTCCTTCCTGTTACAAAAATCACCGGAACCTGGGATATTTTTCTGATCTGGGCGCACAGACTTACTCCACTGCCGCCTGGAATATTGATATCCATAAGGATCAGATCCGGATGGTTTTCTTTCAGAAGCTTTATGGGTTCCTCTGTAAATTCTGTCACTGCCAGAGCTGTGTATCCGGCGCTTATAAGAAGCAGGGAAAGCTCTTCCCTTATTCGTCTGTCGTCTTCTATGATCATAATTGTTTCCATTTTTGTCCACCTTTTCTGCTTTTCCGGCTGTTGACTTTATGTTGTATAAAATGATGTTGCACTAAGTATCGATTAATTACTGTTCACACAATTCTGTCCCGCCAAGTGTTTTGGCCTGTTTTTCCCAAAACTACAAAACATACAGACTAAAATGCCATCACTGAAAATGATTTGCAGTGCATGTTAACCAGGTTACCGGGAGCAGAGTGAACCGTACTATCTATTATAGCTTTTTTCTTTCCGCACGCATATGAAAATTACAATATTTTTTCATTTTTCTGCTATACTAAATATGAAGTTTTGATTTTAGGGTTTATTTACTATTTTTTATTTGATATAATAGAACGGATTATAAAGGAGGAAAATCATGAATTACGGTAAAAAATCAGTCTCAAAAAAGCGAAATTCTCTGATTTCCCGTACAGCCATGATGGGAAAACGTGCACACGTTTCGTTTATCAGAGTCCTGTTCATATCTCTGATCGCACTCTGTGTGATTGTAGGCTGTTTGGGCATCGGGGCCTTTCGGGGAATTATAGACAATGCCCCTGATGTGGAAGACGTGGATATTTCGCCTCTGGGATATGCAACCTTTTTGTATGACGGAGACGGAAACCAGCTGCGTAAGCTGACTGCGCCAAGCTCCAACCGACTGCCTGTTTCCATCGAACAGATTCCGGTGGATCTGCAGCATGCGGTAGTTGCTATTGAGGATGAACGTTTTTACGAGCACAACGGAATCGACGTAAGAGGTATCCTCCGTGCTTTCGTAAAAAATATCACTTCCGGAGGTCTCTCCGAGGGTGCCAGTACCATTACCCAGCAGCTTCTGAAAAATAATGTATTTACCAACTGGACCAAGGAATCCACCTGGCTGGAACGGTTCACACGTAAATTCCAGGAGCAGTATCTGGCAATTCAGATTGAAAAGAAGATCAATGACAAAAACGTGATCCTTGAAAATTATCTGAATACCATCAACCTGGGAGCAGGCGCCTACGGCGTTCAGGCAGCGGCAAGGCAGTATTTTAATAAAGATGTGTGGGATCTGAACCTTTCTGAATGTGCCACACTTGCAGGCATCACTCAGAATCCGACTCAGTTCAACCCCATTGAGCATCCGGAGGCAAATGCCAAAAGACGTAAAGAAGTCCTGGATCATATGCTGGATCAGCAGTATATTACCCAGGAGCAGTATGACCAGGTGATCAATGATGATATCTATACACAGATCCAGGCTGCACAGGCTCAGAACTCTGAATCAGCCGACACGATCTACAGCTATTTTGAAGACGAGCTTATTGACCAGGTGATCAATGATCTTATGAACATCAAGGGTTATACACGAACTCAGGCCCAGAACCTTGTTTACAGCGGCGGTCTTAAGATTTATACCACTCAGGATCAGCATATCCAGTCAATTCTTGATGAGGAATATGCCAACCCGGAAAACTATCCGGAAAATGTTCAGTATGCTCTTGATTATGCTCTGACCGTAACCAATCCTCAGGGCGAGGAAGTCAATTACAGTAAGGAAATGCTTTCTCTGTATTTCCAGAATGAAGATCCGGAATTTGACCTTCTGTTTGATTCTCAGGAAGAAGCACAGAGCTATGTTGATCGATACAAACAGTCTGTTCTTGCAGACGGAAGCAAAGTTGTTGCAGAACGTGTAAACTTTTCTCCTCAGCCTCAGTCATCCATGAGTGTGATTGACCAGCATACCGGCTATGTAAAAGCAATTGTCGGCGGACGCGGCGAAAAAACCGCCAGTCTTACTCTGAACCGTGCGACAGATACCACCAGACAGCCCGGTTCCACATTCAAAGTTGTTTCTACCTATGCTCCTGCTCTCAACGAAAAGGGCATGACACTGGCCACAACATTTGAGGACGAACCATATAACTACCCGGATGGTTCTCCTGTAGAAAACGCTTCCAGAACTTACGGAGGAACAACCACGATCCGAAAAGCTATCCAGAACTCTGTAAACGTAGTCGCAGTGAAATGTCTGGAGGAGGTTACTCCTGAGCTTGGTCTTCAGTATCTGGACAACTTTGGCTTCACAACTCTTGCCCATGGGACAGAGGCAGACACAGATGCCAACGGAACTGTATGGACAGACGCCAATCTTCCTCTTGCACTTGGCGGTCTGACTCACGGTGTAACAAACGTGGAGCTTTGCGCAGCCTATGCTGCCATAGCCAACCAGGGTAATTACATTGAACCTCTTTACTACACAAAGATCCTTGATCACAGCGGCAATGTTCTGATCGAAAAAACTTCTGCTGAACGTTCTGTAATTAAGGAGAGCACTGCATGGCTTCTCACAAGCGCCATGGAGGACGTTGTAAAGAACGGTACGGGAACTGCCTGCCAGCTGGACAATATGACAGTAGCAGGAAAGACAGGTACCACAGATGATTACAATGACCTGTGGTTTGTAGGCTACACTCCATATTACACCTGTGCAGTATGGTCCGGATTTGACAACAACGAAAAGCTCCCTGATGATTATTCCCGTGACTTCCACAAAGATATGTGGCGCAAGGTCATGACACGAATCCATGAGGGACTTGATGACAAAGATTTTGAAATGCCGTCTACTGTAGAAAAAATAAGTGTATGTGCTGATACAGGACTGCTTCCAAGATCCGGCTGTTCCGTGATCACAGAATTCTTTGATGTAGGTGATGTTCCTACCGATTACTGTGAAGAACACTTCTATGAACCGGTGATTCCTGAATACACCTATGAGGAAACGATCATTCCTGAACCGTCTCTCACCCCGGAAAATCCGGATGGAAACGGTGATCAGGGTGACGGAAACTCCGATAACGGCGGTGATACCGGCGGCGGCGACACCGATGGCGGTGATAACGGCGGTGGTGATAACGGCGGCGGCGATAACGGCGGTGGTGATAACGGCGGCGGCGATAACGGCGGTGGTGATACTGGCGGCGGCGACACCGATGGCGGTGATAACGGCGGCGGCGATACTGGCGGCGGCGACACCGATGGCGGCGATAACGGCGGCGGTGAGATCACAGAATAATCAACAAAATAAACAGGTTGCTTCAATGAAGCAGCCTGTTTTTCTATACTGGCAAATAAAGTATAAAATACTCTGATTACAATTCTATCTTTTTACAGTACCATCTTTGCAGCTCCGTAAATGCCGGCGTCATTTCCAAGACTGGCAATTACAATAGGAGTATCCTTACAAAGGGAGAATGCGTATTTTTTGTAATGTTTTTCAATCAGGTCGATCAGCGGCTGTCCGGCTTTTGATACGCCTCCGCCGATAACAATGGCATCCGGATCTACTACTGCCGCAAAAATGCCAAGAGCTCCCCCAAGCTTTTCGCCTACTTCATCCATAACACGGACAGCAAGAGCATCCCCTGACTTAAAGGCATCCAGTACGTCCTTCGCCTCAATGCTCTCTGTATTTCTGAGCACACTGTCCTCACTGCTTTCTGCCAGAGCCTTTTTGGCCAGGCGGACAATTCCTGTTGCAGAAGCATACTGCTCCAGACATCCACTGTTTCCGCAGTTACAGGCTGCTGTCTCCTCATGACAGATATTTGCATGGCCGATCTCTCCGCCTGCTCCATGAGCTCCCGCCACGATTTTTCCGTCTGAAATGATACCGCCGCCTACTCCGGTTCCCAGAGTAACCATGATCACATTCTGAGATCCTGCCGCAGCGCCCTTCCATGCCTCTCCAAGAGCCGCAACATTAGCGTCGTTTCCTGCCTTTGCAGTCAGCCCAGTAAGCTCACTGAGTTCCTTTGCAACCGGCTTGAAGCCCCAGTAAAGGTTTACTGCGCATGCAGCCTCTCCCTGAGCGTTGATAGGTCCCGGAATACCGACTCCCACACCGGCTACCTCAGCCTTGTCAATTCCTTTTTCACTGATCTTGTTCTGAATGGTTTCTGCCACATCCGGAAGGATATACTCACCTTTATTTTCTTTTCTTGTGGGAATCTCCCATTTTTCTACCAGAGTTCCATCTGTCTGAAACAGACCGCATTTTACAGTTGTTCCCCCTACGTCAATACCGAAACAATACATGTTGTTTCCCCTTTCCTGCATTTTTATTATTTATCGCGCTTTCTGGCAATATTGGCCTGAACGCGCTTATACAGCTCTTCAGCTGCATTATAACCCATTTTTTTCTGTCTGTGGTTGACTGCCGCTGTCTCTACGATCACAGCAAGATTACGTCCCGGACGGATAGGCAGAGAATGGCATACGATCTTGTTGCCAAGGTATTCAATATACTCCTCTGTAAGTCCCAGACGGTCGTATTCCTTGTCGCGGTCCCATTCCTCAAGCTTGATCACCAGATCCACAGACTGAGTATCTTTAACGCTTTCCACACCAAACAGCGTTTTTACATCAATGATGCCGATACCCCGAAGCTCTATAAAATGCCTTGTAATATCCGGTGCGGAACCAACCAGAGTGACGTCGCTGACCTTACGAAGCTCCACCACATCATCACTGACAAGACGGTGGCCTCGTTTGATCAGCTCCAGAGCAGCCTCGCTTTTCCCGATTCCGCTCTCTCCTGTGATCAGGATTCCCTCGCCAAAAACATCTACCAGCACACCATGAATAGAAATACAGGGCGCAAGCTGTACGCCCAGCCAGCGGATGATCTCTGCCATAAGGCTGGAAGTTGTTCTTTCTGTAACAAAAGTAGGAACATTATACTTAACTGCAAGATCCAGCATATCCTGCGACGGTTTTGTCATGGTACTGAAAATAACACACGGTATTTTGCTGGAAATAAACCGTTCATATTTCATCAGGCGCTTGTCATCCGGAAGCTGCATCAGATACGTATATTCCACATAGCCGATGATCTGCACACGTTCATTGGCAAAATGCTCCAGATACCCCGTAAGCTGCAGCGCAGGACGGTTGATTTCTGCAGTCATGATTCTTTTGTCAGAAAGATCAATTTCAGGAGTAAGATTTGTAAGATTCTGCTCCTGTACCATCTTGGTCATCAATACACCCTTCATATGAGTTCTCCTTTTCTTTATTTATGCTCAGATCAATGATTCTGCTGAGTTTTCTCTGTTTTTACCGGTAAATGAAAAAAATCATATACCTGTTTTGCACTTGCGGCATTCATGGATTCGGTTTCTGCCAGTTCTTCCACAGATGCCTCCCGGATTCCTTCAATTCCCCGGAACCGCCTCATCAGGGCCTTTCTCCTTCGCTCTCCGATTCCCGGAATATCATCCAGAACCGAATGAACCTGTTCCCTGCTGCGAAGGGATCTGTGATATTCAATGGCAAAACGATGAGCCTCATCCTGGATCCTGGTGATCAGCCGGAAGCCCTCGCTGTTTGTTTCTATTGGAATTTCATTATTGTTAAAATAAAGTCCTCTTGTTCTGTGGTGGTCATCCTTTACCATTCCGCATACCGGAATCCGGATTCCCAGCTTTTCCAGAACTCCCAGGGCAATATTTACCTGCCCTCTTCCTCCATCCATCAGAAGCAGATCAGGCATTCGTGCAAAACTGTCGAATTCTCCGCTGGTTTCATGGGTAAACCGTCTGGTCAGGACCTCCTCCATGCTTGCATAATCATTTGGTCCCTGAACAGATTTGATACGAAATTTACGATAATCGCTTTTTTTCGGTCTTCCCTTTTCGTAGACCACCATGGAGCCTACGGACTCAAAACCGCTGATATTGGAAATATCAAAGGCTTCCATGCGGACAATTCCTTTCAGCCCCAGCCATTCCTCCACTTCATGGACAGCCCCGATTGTCCTGCCCTCTTCCCTTTTAATGCGCTCACGGTCCTTATCAAGAACCATGCGGGCATTCTCGCGGGCAAGCTCCACCAGCTTTTCCTTTGTGCCTTTTTGGGGAACAATAATATGAACCCTCTGTTTTCGTCTGGAGCTGAGCCACTCCTCGATCACTTCCCGGTCTTCCACTTCTGTCTGAAGCATGATCTCTTTTGGAATAAAAGGCGTTCCCGCATAAAACTGTTTCAGGAAGCTGGAAAGCACCTGCGATTTTGTATCGCCCCGCGCCACTCGAAGATAAAAATGATCTCGTCCGATCAGTCTGCCGCTTCGCATAAAGAATACCTGAACAACTGCATCCTGTTCCCGGAGATCCAGGCTTTCATCCATGGCAACTGCAATGATATCCCTGTCTTCCTCTCCATAGGCTGTAATTTTCTGGCGTTCTCCGATCTTACGGATACTCTGTATCAGATCCCGGCACTCTGCCGCATCTTCAAATCTCATTTCTTCTGACGCCTCTTGCATTTTTTCAGTAAGGGCATCTATGGTTTCCTGAAAATCTCCGTTGAGGAATTTCAGTACCTTCTGGATATTTTCTCTGTACGCTTCCTGAGACACTTTTCCCGTACAGGGACCTGTACACTGCTTCATATGGTAATACAGACAGGGTCTGTCCTTTCCGCAGTCTCTTGGAAGCGTTCTGCTGCAGGATCTGACCTGGTACAGCTTCCGCACCAGCTCGATCACATCTTTTACAGCCCCTGCGCTTGTATAGGGGCCAAAATACCGGTTTTTATCTTTTTTCATCCTGCGGGCAAACAGCACCCGGGGGTAGGCCTCCTGGATCGTTACCTTGATAAAGGGATAGCTTTTATCATCCTTCAGCATGGTATTGTACTTTGGCCTGTGCTCCTTGATCAGGTTGCTTTCCAGTACAAGAGCCTCCAGCTCAGAGTCTGTGATGATATATTCAAATCTTGCAATATGGGTGACCATCTGCTCAATTTTTGCGCCTTTGTTCCTGCTGCTCTGGAAATACTGGCGCACTCTGTTTTTGAGGCTGACGGCCTTGCCCACATAAATAATCTCATCCCGCTCATCATGCATCAGGTATACGCCCGGTTTGGCGGGAAGCTTTTTTAATTCTTCCTCAATCTGAAACATTCTCAGACTCCTGCTGCTTCTGATCGTCTTCGGGAACCGGACTGTCTTCTTTTTTCTGCTCTCCCTGAGTCCCTTCCTCTGCCGGTTCAGTTTCCATACGGACGGATTCCTGATTTTTATTTGCCGGTTCCGCCTCAGAACTTACAGTTTCTTTCTCCCCGGAAAGCTCATCGGCTGAAACAGTGGTTTCCGCCGAATGTGACTGAGAAATTTCCGCTTCCTGATTTTCAGCTTTGTCCTCAAGTTCTTTTACATCCTCAGGAAATACCAGTTCATCCAGGTTTTCCGGAATCTCCATTCCTCTTTCCACTGCCCGGAAGATCTTCATAAATTCTTTTCCGGTAATAGTTTCCTTACGGATCAGATATTCTGCAATTTTGTCAAGAGCTGTTCTGTGCCCTCTGAGAAGACGCTTGGACTCTTCATAGGAATCATGAAGAAGCTTCATAACCTCATGGTCGATCTCTGTTGCTGTATCATCTCCGCAGTTCAGCACTGCCCTTCCGGAAAGATACTGATTTTCCTGTGACGCAAGTCCCATAAGCCCAAACTTCTGTGACATACCGTACTGAGTGATCATGGCTCTTGCCACCTTGGTGGCCTGCTCGATATCATTGGCGGCTCCTGTTGTTACCGTATCAAACACGATCTCCTCGGCAGCCCGGCCTCCAAGATATCCAACCAGCATCGCTTCCAGTTCTTTTTGCGTATTGAGGAATTTTTCTTCCTCCGGAACATGCATAACGTAACCCAGCGCTCCCATGGTACGGGGTACGATCGTAATCTTCTGTACAGGCTCTGCGTCCTTCTGAAGAGCACTTACAAGGGCATGTCCCACTTCATGATACGATACGATTTTCCGCTCCTGAGGGCTGAGAATACGGTCTTTTTTCTCCTTGCCTACCAGGACCACTTCCACTGATTCCAGAAGATCCTTCTGAGAAACTGCCTTGCGTCCGTTTTTCACTGCAAGGATCGCCGCTTCATTGATCATATTCGCAAGGTCAGAGCCTACTGCCCCAGAGGTTGCCAGAGCAATGGCATCCAGATCTACGGTTTCATCAAGAAGAACATCCTTGGCATGAACCTTGAGGATTTCCACACGGCCTTTCAGATCCGGTCGGTCTACGATAACTCTCCGGTCAAAACGTCCCGGTCTGAGAAGCGCCGGATCAAGGACCTCCGGACGGTTGGTTGCTGCAAGGATCAGAAGTCCCTTGGATGTGTCAAAGCCGTCCATTTCCGCAAGAAGCTGATTCAGAGTCTGCTCTCTCTCGTCATTGCCGCCTCCATAATGAGAATCACGGCTTTTTCCGATTGCATCGATCTCATCAATAAATACAATACAGGGGGCATTTTTCTTTGCCTCCTCAAAAAGATCACGGACACGGGAGGCGCCCACGCCTACAAACATTTCCACAAATTCCGAACCGGAAAGAGAAAAGAACGGTACCTTTGCCTCTCCTGCCACTGCCTTTGCAAGCAGGGTCTTTCCTGTTCCCGGAGGTCCCACAAGCAGAGCGCCCTTGGGAAGCTTGGCTCCCACAGCCGTATATTTGCCCGGATTATGCAGAAAATCCACAACCTCCTGAAGAGACTCCTTTGCCTCGTCCTGGCCGGCCACATTTTTAAAGGTGATACCTGTTTCCTTTTGAACATAAGCCTTGGCGCGGCTTTTTCCCACGCCCATAATGCCTCCGTTTCCCCTGTTCATACGTCTCATAAAGAACATCAGCATACCGAACATCACAACTGTCGGAAGAACAATACTGAGCAGCATGGAAAGGGCCTCCATCAGAGCATCCGGCTGTTCGTATTTGAATATGATATCCTTTCCTTCCAGACGTTTGGTAAGAGCATCGATATTCTCCATCTGATTAACACGGTAGGTCATTTTTTTATAAGCGGAACCCTGAAGTTTCGGCTCCACTGTCAGAATACCAGACTGAAGAGTTACCTCCTTGATCTGGTCCTTGTCTACCATTTCAATAAATTTGTCATAGGTGATCTCACCAGTGCCTCCATTTCTTATTTCTGTAATAAAACTAAGACATACCAGTGTCACCAGAAGACAGATCAGAAACGCCAGAATCGTCTGGCGGTTTTTATTCGGTCCCTGATTCCCGGGACCATTCCGGTCCGGTCTGTTTCCATCCGGACGATTGTCTTTATTTTCGTTCATTTTATTCCTCCTCTACTGTCTTCTTTATTATAAAGAGATTTCTTTGATAAATCAACAAAATTAGCCTTATAAAAAAAGGTTTTGCATCCGCCAGTTGTTCGTAGTATACTATCTGCATGAGTTCGGCAGAGGATCCTGTATTACTGTCACGGTAAACAGAAAAACACAACTGTCCACAGATTATTATCCCACCGGATGATCTGAAATACAGTTTTGCAAGATTACCGGGAACAAAGTGAACAGCAACCAAAATCTCTCTGCCTATAACGTAAATCGGGAAAGGAATAAACATATGAAGACAGGATTTGATAACGAAAAATATCTGACCATGCAGTCAGAACATATCCGTGAAAGAATCAGCAAGTTTGATAACAAGCTTTATCTGGAATTCGGCGGCAAGCTTTTTGATGATTATCATGCTTCCAGAGTTCTCCCTGGTTTTGAACCGGACAGCAAGCTCCGTATGCTGATGCAGCTCAGCGACCAGGCAGAGATCGTGATCGTGATCAGCGCAGCTGATATTGATAAAAACAAAGTCCGTGGGGATCTGGGAATCACCTATGACGAGGATGTCCTCCGTCTGATCGAGGTTTTTACAGAAAGAGGTCTTTATGTGGGAAGTGTCTGCATCACCCGCTATGCAGGACAGGAAAGCGCAGATCTTTTCAAAAACAGACTGGAAAAGCTTGGCATCCGTGTATTTGTTCATTACAACATCCCCGGCTATCCAAGCAATACTTCTGTGATCGTCAGCGATGAAGGATACGGTAAAAACCAGTACATTGAAACTACCAGACCTCTTGTTGTGGTAACTGCTCCCGGACCTGGAAGCGGAAAAATGGCAGTGTGTCTTTCCCAGCTCTATCATGAACATAAGCGCGGGATCTGTGCCGGCTATGCCAAATTTGAGACTTTCCCCATCTGGAACATTCCTCTGAAGCATCCGGTCAATCTGGCATATGAGGCAGCCACTGCTGATCTGAACGATGTAAATATGATCGATCCTTTCCATCTGGAGGCTTATGGAGAAACAACCGTCAACTACAACCGTGACGTAGAGATTTTCCCTGTACTCCAGGCAATGTTTGAAAAAATCATGGGTGAATGCCCTTATAAATCACCTACTGATATGGGCGTAAACATGGCAGGAAACTGCATTGTGGATGATGAGATCTGCAAAGAGGCCTCACGCCAGGAAATCATCCGCCGCTACTATAAAAGCTGCGACGCTCTTGTATCCGGCACAGGAAAAGAAGATGAGGTATGCAAGATCGAGCTTCTTCTGAAACAGGCTCATGCCTCCATTGAAGATCGTAAGGTTGTTCCTGCCGCACTTTCCATGGAAAAGAAAACAGCAGCTCCCGCTGCTGCTCTGGAACTTCCGGACGGAAAGATTATTTACGGAAAAACCTCTGATCTTCTCGGAGCCTCCTCAGCGCTTCTTTTAAATGCTTTAAAAGAGCTTGCAGGAATCGACCATGAGCATCACGTGATCTCTCCTGATGCCATCCGCCCGATCCAGGAGCTGAAGATCAAATATCTCGGCAGCAAAAATCCACGCCTGCACACAGACGAAACTCTGATCGCGCTTTCAGTCAGCGCTGCAAGCAATCCGGAGGCAGGACTTGCCTTGGAACAGCTTCCCCGGTTAAAAGGTTGCCAGGCCCATACATCTGTTATGCTGTCTTCCGTAGATATCTGGGAATTCCGCAAACTGGGCATTGAACTTACCTGCGAGCCGAAATTTGAAAAAAAGAAATCCGATGATGACGATAAATAAATGTCTGTGAGGGAAAGGATTTTGTTTCTTGTTGCCCACAGACGATGCAGAGAAGAAAGGGCAGAGCATGTGCTGCGCTGCGTTTCCTGGTAAGCCTCGCAAGGCACTATGATTCTGCCTTTCTCTCTGCATCTGAAAGTGGATAACAGCCAAACAGAAATCCTCCCCACAGCACTTGGCCTCCGGCCGGGCGATTAGCGCACTGCGCCCTGAAGCAGCCTGCCCGACAGCCAACAACTGCGGGAATATAAATTTACCATCTGGAAAATACAAGGCAGGGGCAGATGAATCTGTATAAGAAGCCTTGAGAGACTTGGCAAAAGTTCTTGCCTTCTGCGACTCCGCTTTGCTTTCCCGGATGCTGCTGTCTGAGTCGCAGACGAGTTCAGCATACGGGGAAGTGTTTTTTGCAGAGAAGCAGAAGCATAGAACTTTCCAAGTCTCGAACCAGCTTCTGTGACAGATTCACCTGCCCCTGCATGTCATTTACAGAGGAAATTATATCCCACTCCCCCCTCCCACAAACATAATTTTAAGTTTAAAAGAAGTCCCCAAGATCTTTCAGGATCTCAGGGGACTTCTTTTTAGTATTTCATGTATCATGACTGATGATCAGTCTTCATATCCGTTTGGATTCTTGCTCTGCCAGTTCCAGGAATCCGCACACATATCCTTAATATCATATTCTGCTTTCCAGCCAAGCTCTCTCTCTGCCTTGGAAGCGTCAGAATAACAGGTAGCAATATCGCCTGCACGGCGTGGCTTGATCACATACGGAATCTTCACACCATTGGCTTCCTCAAAGTTCTTTACAATATCAAGAACGCTGTAGCCTTTTCCTGTTCCCAGATTGTAAATGCTTAAACCGGATTTATCCTCAATCTTTTTAAGAGCCTTCACATGGCCTTTTGCAAGGTCAACCACATGAATATAATCTCTCACGCCTGTTCCGTCCGGAGTATCATAGTCGTTGCCGAATACGCCCAGCTCTTTCAGCTTGCCAACAGCAACCTGAGTGATATACGGCATCAGGTTATTTGGAATACCATTTGGATTTTCTCCAATGGTTCCGCTCTTATGAGCTCCGATCGGGTTAAAGTAACGAAGAAGAACTACATTCCATTCCGGATCTGCTTTCTGAATATCAGAAAGAATCTGCTCCAGCATGGATTTTGTCCAGCCATAAGGGTTAGTACACTGTCCCTTTGGGCATTCCTCTGTAATCGGGATGATTGCAGGATCTCCATATACAGTTGCAGAAGAAGAGAAAATAATATTTTTAACACCATGTTTTCTCATTACATCTACGAGAGTCAGTGTTCCGGCAATATTGTTCTCATAATATTCCCACGGCTTTTCAACAGATTCTCCTACTGCTTTCAGCCCTGCAAAATGAATACAGGAATCAATATCCTCTTTTTCAAAAATATCTGTCAGTGCTTCTCTGTCAAGAATATCTGCCTTGTAGAATTTTACCGGTTTGCCAGTAATTTTTTCTACTCTTTCCAGACTCTTCTCACTAGAATTGCTCAAGTTATCCAGAACCACTACATCATATCCTGCGTTCTGAAGCTCAATAACTGTATGGCTTCCGATATAACCGGCGCCTCCTGTAACTAAAATTGCCATGTCTTTGTCCTCCTCTTCAGGTTTTCAGTCATTGACCGGATCCGGGAAAAACTGTCTCAGCTTTCCCCAAAGTCAGTTTCAGTATACCACTACTTATATTTTTCTACAATAGCTTTCATCTGAGGAAGCTTCTCCTCCATGTCCGCAACCAGCTTAAACTGGGTACGACAGCGGTCCAGATTATGGCCTTCTCTGTGGATCTTAAAGTAATGATCTCCCTCCAGATAATCAGTAAGGAAACGCATTCCGCATTCAAAAGTCATAAGGATCGCGCCCATGGGGAGCATATCCAGCTCAAGCTCTGTAAGCGCGCCTGCACAGCCCTCGATAAAGCCTTTTGTATATACTTCGTAAAGGTGAAGATCACAGGAAATCTTACTGAGATCCTGCTCATCCTCTGCCCCTGTACTTGCTCCAAAACGGATGGAATCGCCGAAATCATTTACAGAAAGCCCCGGCATAACCGTATCAAGATCAATAACGCAGATGGCTTTGCCTGTTTCATCATCAATCATAATATTGTTCAGCTTTGTGTCATTGTGAGTTACACGAAGAGGCATCTTCCCTGTATTCTGCAGATCGCACAGGGTATGAGCCAGCTCTTCTCTGTCAAGAACAAACTTAATCTCCTCCTGAACGGATGCTGCGCGGCCTTCACTGTCTGCCTCAACTGCTGCCCTGAATTTTGCAAAACGGTCAACCGTATTATGAAAATCTACAATAGTCTCATGAAGAGTCTCAGCAGGATAATCTGCAAGAAGTCTCTGGAAATGTCCAAAGGCCACTGCACTCTGATAAAAGTCATTGTCATCCTTTACCATGTCGTAGCTGGTAGCTCCCTCAATAAAAAGATAAACTCTCCAGTATTCTCCCTCTGAATCCACATAATAAGGGTTGCCATCTTTATCATTTACCACATTCAGAGTTTCTCTCTCCACATCACCGCCGTTTTCCCGGATCTTTTTGCGGAGCCATGCAGTAACGCCCTGCACGTTCTCCATAAGCTCTACCGGCTTTGTGAAAATGCTTTTGTTCATTCTCTGGAGAATAAAATGCTTCTCCTGTCCGCCCGGTGTTTTTACTGTAAGACGATATGTATCATTGATATGTCCGCTTCCATAGGCAACACATTCTACTACCTCTCCCGGAAAATCAAACTGACTTATTACTTCTTTCTGAATCGTATTCACTGTTACTTGTTCTCCTCCCATAAGTTCTGTGGATAGAGCCCCTGATCTTTCAGGCTCTGCACGGCTGCCATAACAACAGGCTTGTCCTCTTTGTAGGTAACTCCATACCATTTATCCTCAGATTTCAGCACCTTGACTGTGGCTTTTTTCTCCTGAAGAAGCTCATCCACTACAAATGGAAGAAAATATTCGCACTTCAGTGGATTTTTCTCCAGATTCTCATCAAGGAATGCCGCAAAACGTGCTTTCAGTTCTTTCAGGATACTTGCAGAAAATCCCCACATATTCATGGAAACTGTACTTCCCTCCGGGAGCATGGTCCAGGTTGCTCCGTCATCCTCTGTATAGGCAGTGCCCTCTCCATGCTTCTCAATATGAGTACGCTCATTGATCTTCAGAAGATGATCTTCCTCATCGGTAACACAGACTCCTCTTGCCACATGGCCATTGTCTGTAAGAGTATTTTCCAGCTTGTAACCAACCATCATATATCTGTAAAGATTTTCGTCATCCTGGTTTTCTGCCAGAAAATCATATGCCATTTTAAATGCATGACTTCCATAGTAGTCGTCTGCATTGATAACCGCAAAAGGACCGTCAACCTCGTCAATACAGCTCAGGACCGCATGACCGGTTCCCCAGGGTTTTACTCTTCCCTCCGGAACCTCATAGCCTTCCGGAAGATTATGAAGATCCTGGAACACATAAGCAACCTCTATCTGTTTACTGAGACGGTCGCCGATAGCTTTGCGGAAGTCCTCTTCATTTTCTTTTTTTATGATAAACACTACTTTTTCAAATCCTGCTTTTACAGCATCATAAATGGAAAAATCCATAATAATATGACCTTCTCTGTCAATAGGATCGATCTGTTTCAGACCGCCGTAGCGGCTTCCCATTCCAGCTGCCATAACTACTAATACCGGTTTTTTCATAATATTTTTCTGCTCCTTTCTTGATCAGCCTTTCGTTCCACCTGTTACACCGCCGATAATCTTCTCTGACAAAAAAATCCAGAGAGTAAAGGCCGACAGAACTCCTGCCTTCTGAAACCAATGTAAAAGCCCCATATATTGTGCATTTTATATAATTACATGCATTTGCAACACTAATTTTATCATTTTTACACAATTAGTATTTGCATAATCATCTATTTCTTTTGCACAAAAAGATTGTTTTCATGAAAATCTCTGTTTCTCTCCGCCATATTTAATGCTTTTCACTCCAGCATCAGCGACTCTTCCCACCACTGTCCCGGTTCAAGTCTTTTTTCTCCGCAAAGCCTCTCCTGATATTGTATCTGAATATATACGGAATTCTCTGTATAAATCTTCCATGACAGTTTTCTGCCCTCAAAAATCTCCGCACTGCACAGGATTCCTTTTTCCCCGCGGAAACTGTAAAAAGAAACCTGTTTTTCCGTCCAGGTTTTGGGAACAGCAGGAAACAGCCGTATTTTTCCATCCTTCATCTGAAACAGCATTTCCTGAAGAGCATCTGCACTGAACATATTTCCCTCAAGAGTAAAGGGTCTGTAGGTAAACTGCGAATATCCTTTTTTCCGAAAATCTCCGTTCAGGTGAAATCCATTACAGCTGCAGAAATTTTCCCAGAAAATCCTCAGATACTCTGCTGCTTTTTCTCCGTTTCCCTGAACAGCATAAAGATGCGCCATCCATGCAAAGGTATAACCAACCCACTGAGATGTGCCCAGCCTTTCATAATCCGCAATTACAGCATCGATTATTTCTTTTCCTTCGCCCTCATAATCTATGATTCCCAGAGGTGAAACAGCCATCGCATTTGAAAAATGACGGTGGGATTCTTCAAGACTTTCATCCGGAGAAAGCATCAGAACCTTATTTTTATTGACTGACAGTTCCGGAAGCCTCTGTCTGATGTGGCGCCACTGTAATTCTTCTGTTTTCCCCAGCTCACCAGCCAGTTTCTCCAGTGTTTCAAACAGCCGGATCATCAGAGCCAGATCATAATTACTGACAGGTGTCAGCCATGATCTTTCCGTATCGTCGTGAATCTCCGGAGAGCTGGATACAGGTAGAACCAGATAACCGTCCTCTGTCTCCTCCAGAAGCGATTGGATAAAGATCCCGGTTTCCTTCATATAAGGATAAGCTCTTTCCCTCAGAAATTTACTGTCTCCTGTATATCGGTAATATTCTCCAAATGCGTGGGCAAGCCACATCTGGTTGGACGGAGAAAGCGAATACATAGGCCATCCCCCAAGAGGTTTCCCGTCAATTGTCATTGTTCCGGGAAGACAGCAGCCTTCTGCGCCGTAAAATTCTCCGGCAAACCGTCGCCCCTCATCAAAAAGACTCCAGAGAAAATCTAAAAAGCACCGTCCTTCTTCCAGATGGTTTGCCTTCAGATAATGGGTATAGGACAATTCTGTATTCAGATCGTTATGGTAATCTCCCTTCCACGGAGGAAGCGTTCCCTCATCTGCGGTCCACACTCCCTGAAGAGGCATAGGGACGCCTCCTTCTCTGGACGTTGAAGCAAACAGATAATTGGTCATATACCACTGCTTTTCCATAAATTTATCAGGAATACAGATACCGCTCTCTTCAAAATAATCCTTCCACCATTTTTTATGAGAATCAAAAAGTTCATCACCTGCTGACAGAGCGCCGAGAACCTGCTGCTTTCCCTGTTCCATCCAGCAGTCTCCGTCTTCTGATGAGACAATCTTCCAGACAATTCTTGTCACAGAGTCTTTTTTTCTTCTCCCAACAATCACTCCATAAGAAAATTCATCATTTACAGGCTGGCAGAACCATTGCAGCTCTCCCTCCTGTTTTTTTATTACAGGAGGATATTTCAGATCCTTCAGATTCCCCTGGGAAATCTGTCTTTCTTCCTGGCAATAAACGTACTCTTTTTCCGTTCCTTTTTCTCCGAATTCCGGATTTTTCAGTTCCGCAGAAAATTCCGTTTCCCGAGCTTCAACCTCTATGATCCCAACTTGTTCCACTGCATGGACCCAAGCTGAAATCCTGACAGTCTCTTTCCGGCTTCTGAACCTCATTTCCGCTTTTGCCGTTTCCAGGTTTAAGACAGATTCGATTTCTCCGTCAATACCGTAAAAATGAAGCAGGATCCTGCCTGCAGTTAATTTTGTAGGTGATGGATAATAATAGGGAGCATCAAAGATTTCCCGGATTTTTGCAGTATTTCCTGTCTTTGCAAGTTTCACAAGATTTTTCCAGGTAAACTCTTTATTCTGCTCCCACAAAACAGTTCTGTCCCATAAATCTGTACGGTCCAGACTAAACCTTATCTCTTCAGGACTGCCCCAGCAGAGGCAGCCGCATTTTCCATTTCCCAGCGGAACAGCCTCGTCCCACCGGGAAATATTTTCTTTCCAGTTATAAGTAATATTCATGTACAAAGTCTCACTTGAATTGTCTGTTATAAAGATATAAAAGAAGAATCAGTCCGGCAAGTCCCAGAAGCATTACCAACAGCCCCTGCGGTCCTACATTTTTCTGTCCCAGTACTACAAGCGCCACACAAATAATAAAAAATATAGCTGCCAGAACGGTTTTTAAAACACTCTTTGTTCTTTCATTCATTTTATTTACCTCCTGTTCCGCACACTGATCAGCCTTTCAGACCGCCAAGAGTCATACCCTGTGTCAGTTTCTTCTGTACACAGATATATAAAATCAGTGTAGGGATCATAACAATAACCAGTCCCGCATACATCTGTCCGTACTGAACTGCTGATTTCTGGGCTGCCATCAGATTCATAAGTCCTACCGGAAGGGTTTTTATCTCCGGTCTGGTGAGCAGGGTCATGGAAATAATATATTCATTCCAGAATGCCAAAAAGTTAAACAGAATTACTGTCACAATACTTGGCTTTGCCATAGGCATGATAACCTGAATCATAGTTCTCCAGTATCCGGCTCCGTCCACATAAGCCGCTTCCTCGTAATCTTTTGCCAGTGATTTAAAATAACCGGACAGCAGATAAATGGTAAAGGGAAGCGCGGTTGATGCATATACAAGCGCCAGAATAAACAGATTGTTCAGGAAAAACGGCTCTCCGAACCACTGACGCAGTTTTCCGTCTGCATTATTGAGCATCAAAAAGATCGGTACAACAATATAGTTTACATTAATAAAAAGTCCTGCCATAAACATAACATTCCAAATCTTCTGGCTCTTAAATTTGAATCTGGACAGTACATAAGCTGCCGGAAGAGCGATCACGATCAGAAGCAGGATACCCAGGACCGTTACAAACACAGAATTCAGCATATAAGAACCCATGTTTGCAGTTTCCCACGCATCTGTAAAGTTCTGGAAATGGAATCCTTTCGGAAGCGCCCATGGACTTCCGTAAAACTCTGAATTCTCTTTAATTGAAGCAACAAATACCCAGGCAACAGGAACAATGATCGTAACTGCCAGAAGCCCCAGTATCAGATAGATAAATACTTTTGCCACCTTGGAACTGGCAGTACTGTTTTTCGTCATATCAGCCATTTTTCACCCTCCTTAGAATTCAATTTCTTCACGTTTGGTCACCGCATTGAGAACAGCGGCCAGCGCAAAGGAAAACAGGAATACCGCAACACCGATGGCCATACCATATCCATAGGAAGAGTTGGTGTAAGCTTCCTGATACATGTAGCTTAAGAATACATTGGAAGCTCCGTCCGGTCCGCCGTTTGTCATTGCTTTTACCATCAGGAAACTCATATTAATAGTACTGATAACAAAGAATGTCAGAGTGGTACGAATATTAGTCCAGATCAGCGGAAGGGTAATTGAGAAAAACTGTTTGATCCTTCCCGCGCCTTCCAGACTTGCTGATTCATAGAGACTGTCCGGAATGTTTGCCATACTTGCCATGTACATAACCATATAATATCCAATGGCCTGCCATACCATGGCAATGATAATACTGTAAATAACCAGTTTCTGGCTTCCCAGCCATAAAATAGGATTGTCTACTCCATCCTGTCCGCGGAACAGATTTAAAAAGGAGTTCAGAAGTCCCTGATTTGGATCATAAATTGCAGAGAAAATTGCACTGATAACTACAACAGAAAGAATATTCGGGATGTAAAAAACAACACGGAAGAACGTCTGTCCCTTCAGCTTTTCTCTTGTAAGGATAGCGGCAAAAATAATCGCCATTGCAAAAGTAACGATCGTTACAATTACGATCAGAAGCACTGAATTCTGAAATGCCTGATAAAACTTTTCACTCTGTAAAAGTGTTTTGAAGTTATCAAGACCTACAAAGGTTTTATCTGCTGTATATCCTCCCCATTTATAAAGGGACATTCTGAAAACATCAATGGTAGGAATCAGCATAAAAATAGTAAAAAGAATAACTGCCGGAGCCAGACAGCAAAATATAAACCGGCTTCTTCCCTTTTTTTTCGTCATGATTCTTCTCCTCTCTTTCTTTATTCTGAAAAACGGACGGTAGCATCCACCGTCCGTTTTCAAATATCATATGGAATTCTACCTGAAAATTATTGCTTATTTCAGAGCGCCGCGAAGAGTATCGCTGTCTTTCTTGATCTGCTCTACCCATTCGTCTACTGTCTTATCTCCGCTGACAAGAGAGTTGATCGGATCAAAGAATGTTGTACGAACAGTTACGCCCTCTACCGGTTCAGTAGTTGCAAATGCATCCATAACTGCTACTGCGCCATCATCATAGATAGAGTAGTATATCTTTGCATCGCCGTCAAGTTTGTCTGTCATACCCTGGATCGGCTGAACTGCTCCGCCGTCTTTTGCGAAGATCTCAGCAGCTTCATCGGAATACAGATATGCAATAAACTGTTTTCCAAGATCTTTATTTACAGCACCCTTCGGCATCCAGATCTGCTCAAAGAAAGAATAGGAAGCTCTCTCTCCACCTTCTTCAACTGCAGGAAGAGCTGTGAATCCCCACTCAAATCCATCTGCGCGTGGAGCATCTGCCATCTCGCCGATTACCCAGTTTCCGTTTGGCATAAACAGAGCCTTGTTGTCAAGGATCATCTGCTGGTTTTTACGGAAATCATTGTCATTTGCGTTTGCCGGAGTTGTCTTCTCTGTATAGGAAGCCAGTTTCTCAATGATCTCAAATGTTTTCTTTGCTCCGTCTGTCTCCCATACGCCTTCGCCGTATTTCAGAGCTTCCTGGAATGTTTCTGCGCCTGCTGCCTCATGAAGCAGTGCGTAGAAAAATGCGTCAAAGTATCCTGCTGTCGGATATGTAAATAATGCAATGTCTTCTTCTTTTGCCTTGTCTCCAAGTTCCCACATTTCATCCCATGTTTCCGGAACTTCCCAGCCTTTTTCCTCGAACAGTCCTTTATTATAGAAAAGTCCGCATGGGCCGTAGAACATCGGCATCAGATATGTTTTTCCATCTCCGTAAGGATTTGTAATAGAGTTATCCACAAATCCCGGAAGGATTTTATCTTTTACTTTAACATCTTCGCCCGGAACTGTCATTTCCAGTACGTCTGTCAGCTCTTCTACATTGTTGTCTTTGATAAATGTTTCTGTAAGAGCGGATTCAGAACCAACTGCTCTCATGATAACATCCGGATAATCGCCGGATTTCATAGCCGGTGTGATAATATCTTCCAGTTTCTTGTCGATTGTGAGTTCTACCTTTACTCCCGGATTTGCCTCTTCAAATTTTGCGCAAACATTTTTCCACATATCCTGTCCATATGCGGTTTCTACAACAGCCAGTTTCAGAGTCTGCTCTTCATCTGCCATAACAGTTGTTGCCATTCCTGACATTGCGCCTGCTGCCATAACTGCTGAGAGTGCAAGACTGGTAATTTTTTTTGCTTTCATCTCATATCCTCCTTTAGATTTTGTACATAAGATACAAAAACTTTTTGTTTTCTTAATAATAACTCATTAAAATTACTTTTTCAATTTATATATTGCTGTATACTTTAGAAATATTGCTATGAGTTACAGATTCAACGACAATATTACTTCTAATTGATATTTTTCTCATATTTTGATTGTTCAGAGCACCGGCATCTGTTAGACTGTAGTTACTGTAACATTCTCCTGAACATATTCTGATCTGTATGTTTCCAAGAAAAACGAAACCGAAAACCTTATCACTTTCTATGGAGCAGCCGTGTTATGATATATGAAAGTATACCTCTTGCCAAAGATCTTTCTGTAGAAAAAATTTATACCATCCATTACTTTGAATACTGCAATGACTTTTCCTATCCGGGTGAACAGCATGATTTCTGGGAATTTCAATGTGTAGATAAAGGAACTGCCCGGATTCAGGCAGATGAAGAAGTTCATGTTCTTACTCACGGTCAGATAATTTTTCACCGTCCCAACGAATTTCACAACCTGTCGGCAACCGGAAATCATGCCCCTAATATTGTAGTTGTTTCCTTTGCCTGTAATTCTCCCTGTATGAGTTTTTTTGAAAAACAGATTCTGACCCTTTCGGATACAGAGCGAACCCTGATCGGAAAAATCATCGCTGAGGCCCGGCGGTGCATTGCCTCTCCTCTTGACGACCCCTATCTTCATAAAATGGAATTAAGAAAAGACAGCCCTGTGGGTTCCCAGCAGCTTCTTGTTCTTTATCTGGAACAGCTTCTGATACATATGCTCCGAAGATATACTACACAGGTACCGCACTGTGTCAGAAACATTGGCGACCCCTCATTTGAATCTTCTGCCTGCCGGAGGATCACCCGTTATCTGGAGGATCATATCTGTGAATCCCTTTCCCTTGAAGCAATCTGCCATGACAATCTCATCGGAAGATCCCAGCTTCAGAAAATCTTCCGTGAGGAATACGGCTGCGGAGTGATCGACTTTTTTTCTCATATGAAGATCAATTTTGCCAGACAGCTAATCCGGGAAAATGACATGAATTTCACACAGATCTCAGAATTTCTGGGCTATTCCTCCATTCATTATTTTTCCAGACAGTTTAAAAAACTCTGTGGAATGACGCCTACAGAGTACGCGCTTTCTATTAAAGCCATCTCCGAACGTCCTCAGAATTCTGAAAAAGACATAAAAAATGGAGCCGATGCCTAAAACATCAGCTCCATTTTTGTCCCCTTTCCGGGCTCACTGTCAAGATTTATCTTTGCTTTATGGAGCGCAGCCCCGTGCTTTACAATAGAAAGCCCCAGTCCTGTTCCTCCGGTCTGGCGGGAATGACTTTTATCCACCCGGTAAAACCTCTCAAAAATACGTCTCTGTTCATTCTTCGGAATACCGATCCCATTATCCTCCACAAAATAGCAGGGATGATGTCCTTCCTGCCCTGCAAACACCCGGACGGTTCCTCCTGCATCGGTATAGCGGATGGCATTGTCCGCAATATTATAGAACATTTCATAAAGGACCTGCCGGATTCCTCTCACCGCTACATGCTCCCCTTCCAGAACAAGACTGATCTGCTTTTTCTCTGCCGAAGGCTGGAGATGATACACAATGTCCTCTGCCAGCTCATAAATATCTACTGCCTCAAATGGCATGTCGCTGTTTTTCTCATCAAGCCTTGAAAGCTGGATGATATCTGACACAAGAGAACTTAAACGGCTTGCCTCATGGTAAATCCTTCCGGAAAATTCAGGAACCTTGTCTTCTCCCACCATTCCGTTCATCATCAGCTCCGCATAACCGGAAATAGACATCAGAGGGGTTTTCAGCTCGTGAGAAACATTGGCAGAAAATTCTCTTCGCATTGCCTCTGCCTCCTTCAGCTCCTCCAGCTGAGACGCGATCTGTTTATTCTGCTGGTCTACCCGTACAAGAAGGGGACGCAGCTCCTCATATCTTACATCTTTCAGAGGGTGCTCCAGATCCAGCTCATTAATGGGCGCGATCAGCTCCTTTGTCTGTCTCTGAACCAGGAAAAATTCCAGGGCCAGAATCCCCAGCATAAGAATCCCCAGCAGCGTAAAGCTGGAAAATAAAGTAAGGAACACACTGTCAGTTGTTCTTGCCACCCGAAGGATATTTCCATTATCCAGCTTCATGGCACAGTAAAAGGTCTGTTCGGAAAAGGTTTCCGAAAATCTTACGATCTCTCCATAGCCTTCTTCCTTTGCCTTCACAAATTCCGGGCGTTCCCCATGATTTTCCAGCTGGTCCGCCTCTGTCTCCGAATCATACAGAACATTGCCCTCATTGTCTGTAACTGTGATCCTTGTAGCATTAATCTCTTTTACATTGCTTTTCAGATAATCCAGTCCAGCTGCTTCGATACCGGCCCGGATATATTCCACTTCATCCCGCACACTCTGTTTCATAAATACGTCAAACTTGTCATACATGACAAAGCTTGCAGCCAGAAAGGTCAGAAGAACAGACAGGATTACAAGAAAGCTTCCGTGATTTAAAATTCTCTGTCTCATTTTATTCTCCGATCCTGTATCCTACTCCCCGTATGGTTTCCACCATGTTTCCTGCTTCTCTCAGTTTCTGGCGAAGTGTTCTCACATGTACGTCCACAGTTCTTGTCTCTCCGTCAAAATCATATCCCCACACATGACAGAGGATCTGATTTCTGCTCATAACAAGTCCTTTGTTCTCAATCAGATACTGCAAAAGCTCAAATTCCTTCCTGGTAAGCTCCACCTTCTGATCTCCAAGATGTACTTCATGACGTCCCACCGATATTCTCAGTTCTCCGCAGTGAAGCTCTCTGTTTTCCTCTTTCCTGCTGCACCGGCGAAGCACTGCTTTTACTCTTGCAACAAACTCCATCATACCAAAAGGCTTTGTGATATAGTCGTCCGCTCCGGCTTCCAGTCCCCGTACCTTGTCAAATTCCGCATCCTTTGCCGTAACCATGATCACAGGAATGTTTTTTGTATCAGGAGAGGACTTCAGCCTGGTCAGAATGCCGTATCCGTCCTCACCCGGAAGCATGATATCCAGAAGGATCAGGGACGGAAGTTCTTTTTTCATGGCTGCGCAAAGCTCTTTTCCATCTGCCAGCCCCTTTGCTGTAAATCCGGTGGTTTCAAGGGTATATACCAGAAGCTCCCTGATATTTTTTTCATCTTCTACACAGTAGATCATGAACTGTCCTCCTTATCTTCATATATGCCATAAAAGCTGCTGAGGAATTTCCCTCCGGAAATTCCCACAACAGCCTTGTATGATCTGCGTTCAGTTTTTACTGGCGCTTACGGAAGCAGATATTCTTTGCGTACTGCTTCCAGACATTTATTAAATTCATCATCCTGATCGTTTTTCATTGCGTTCAGATGTCTGTGTGTATCATAAAGATTCTCACGCACCTGAGTTACGCAGACACCGATATTGGAACAGTGATCTGCAATTCTTTCCATACTGGTGATCAGGTCAGAAAGAATGAAGCCCATTTCAATGGTACACTCGCCGGAGCGGAGACGATTGATGTGACGGCGTTTCATTTCTTTTGTCAGCTCATCGATCAGTTCTTCAAGCGCCTCGATCTCTGAAGCCTTGGTAATATCCTGTTCGTCAAATACAGAAAATGCTGTTTCTACGATTTTGGTCACTGCTGCAGTCAGTACTCTGAGTTCTGCCTTTGCATAAACGGAGAAGCTCAGGCCTTTTGCATGAAGCTCGTCTGCTGACTCTTTAATATTTACTGCATGGTCGGAAATACGCTCGAAATCGCCGATGCAGTGAAGCATCATGGAAACGCTGTGACTGTCTGTCTCAGAAAGATCCTTATTGTTCAGCTGAACAAGATAGGTTCCCAGTTCATCCTCGTACCTGTCTACCTTGCTTTCCATCTTTGTGATCTTCTGAGCCTTTTCCTCACTGTAATCATGAAGCACCTCAAAAGAAGCCTTCAGCGCCTTCCAGGAATCCTCTGCCATACGTCTTGCTGCGGTTCTTCCCTGCTCTACTGCAAATGCAGGTTTTTCCAGGAAACGGGATTCCAGAATAAGGAATTCCTGATCTTCCTTTGCCGCCTCAACATCCTCAGAAGAGTCACGGATCGTCATACATGCAAGCTTCACAAGAAGATTGGAGAACGGAAGAAGCAGTAAGGTTGCTGTAACATTAAACACACTGTGGGTCACTGCGATTGCTGCCGGTGTTGCCATAGCGTCCATAAACGGGAACTGAACAGCTGCATTCAGAATATAGAATACACTCAGGAACACTACTGTACCGATAATGTTGAAATACAGATGGATCATGGCTGCACGTTTTGCGTTTTTGTTTGCGCCGATAGCAGACAGAAGCGCTGTCACGCAGGTACCGATATTCTGTCCCATAATGATCGGGAAGGCCGCGCTGTACGGCACAGCTCCTGTAACGCACAGAGCCTGCAGAATACCCACGGATGCAGATGAGGACTGGATGATGGCTGTAAGAACCGTACCTGCCAGAACACCTGCTATCGGATTGGAAAATGCCAGAAGAAGATTGGTAAACTCCGGAACATCAGCCAGAGGCTTCACAGCAGCGCTCATGGTATCCATACCGAACATCAGCACTGCAAATCCAACCAGAATAGCGCCAATGTCTTTTTTGCGGGAGTTCTTTGTGAACATCAGAAGCACAATTCCGATCAGCGCCAGGATCGGAGCAAAGGAACTTGGCTTAAGAAGGCTCATAAAGAAATTGTTGCTCTCAATACCTGCAAGACTTAAGATCCAGGCGGTTACTGTAGTACCGATATTGGCACCCATAATAATACCAACAGCCTGTGTCAGCTTCATAATACCGGAGTTTACGAAACCTACGACCATAACCGTTGTGGCAGATGAGGACTGGATCACCGCAGTCACACCCAGACCCAGAAGCACTGCTTTTAATTTGCTGGATGTAAGGTTTTCAAGAATTTTCTCCAGCTTTCCTCCGGAAATCTTCGCAAGGCCATCGCCCATAACCTGCATACCATACAGGAACAGAGCAAGACCGCCCAGCATCGTCAGTATACTAAAAAAATCCATTGTATTTCTCCTTTACGAAAATTTAATATATTTTCATTTTAAGAAACAATTGTAAAGTTGTCCCCAGCGCAATGTTAAATTTATGTAAAATTCTCAGAAGCTTCTGATGTCTTCTCCCTCATCGCCCGTTTTGTCAATAGAACGGATTTTCAGATAGTAACTCATGGTTTCATTCACCTTCACCTGAACCCGGTCCCCAACCTTATGGCCTTTCAGAGCCCGTCCGACAGGTGACTCGATGCTCACTCTGTTCTCCATGGAATTTCCTCTGATAGAGGTTACAAGCTTATACTTCTCAATTTCTCCGTCTTCTTCAAATTCTACTTCCACAATGTCATCCATGCCGACTTCGTCTTCTCGGGAAGTATCTGTAACAATATCCGCTGTTTTCAGCATTCTCTCCAGGTACCGGATGCGGCTTTCATTCTGGTTTTTGTGTCGCTTTGCCGCATAGTATTCAAAATTTTCACTGAGATCCCCCTGGGCTCTGGCTTCCTTTACCGCTTCAATGGCCTCTTTACGCACCACCAGCTTCCGGTGCTCGATCTCCTGCTGGATTTTCTGTACGTCACGCTCTGTCAGTTTTTCACGCATGTGCTCACTCTCCCCGCTTCATTATAAGTATCGTATGACTATAAAGTATACAGGATAATGAACGGAAACTCAATAACCCTTACGCGGACTTGCTGATATAACAGCAGATCAGAAGACATACCTCTTCTCCCTCCTGCCTCAGCTCCAGCATTCCATCATACTTTTTCAGCGCAGCCTGAATGCTCGGAAGACCCAGCCCGTGATTTTTTGTGTCATTTTTCGTGGTAGAGGGCAGGGAAGATAAAATTCCCGTATTTTTCTTACGGCAATACTTCTCTTCCGTTTTTTCTGCACAGGGAAGTCTGCCCGGATTTCGCACACTTACTGCCAGAATCCCCTTTCCCTGCCTTACTTCCAGGGAAACTCTCCGCTGGTTTTCCGGAAGATTTTTCACTGCCTCCAGAGCATTGTCCAGCGCATTTCCGAAAATGGCGCTGATATCTGTTTTTTCCATGGGCAGAGGTTCCGAAATATCTGCGGAAACATGAAATTCAATATGATTCTGTTCCATCAAAGCAGCCTTGGAACTGAGAATAATGTTTACAGTGGTATCTCCGCAGTATTTCAGTGTACGGAAAATCCCTGTATGTTCCAGAAGCTCTCTGAGATATCCCTCTCTCTGGTCGTCCGGAAGAGCCAGCGCTGTCTGAAGATGATTTGTCATATCATGCTTTAAACGCCTGATCTCAAAATGCTGATTCTCCATAGCTTCATAGTACCGTCTGTTCTGTTCTGCCAGAAGAGCCTCCTCTTCCAGTTTCTGCTGCCGGGCCAGAACCACCATGGTCCATAAAAGCCCTGCAAAAGCCGAAAGGGACAAAAGCAGGAGAAACAGGTACTGGACAGAGATCCCTGCAGTATCATAATCGCTTAACAGCACAAGACTGAATACAATTCCCAAAGGAGGAAGCGTCAGGATAAAAAGAAGCCTCCACATGGAAGGCGCCAGTTCAAAATCTCTGTCCGGTCCCAGCTTCCGGATCAAAAGCCACAGCCCTGCACAAAAAAATATTTTTATCACAATCTGATACGTCTGATAAAACGGCGACCAGTTATCCACCAGCGCATTAAAAGAAAACACCGTACTGGCTGTCATCAGTCCCACTGTCAGCCTTTTTATGACGCTTCCCTCACAGCAGATCATAATAGCTGCAATAAAAAATACAAACGTGGGAACAATATTTCCCCAGTCTGCCAGATAGATCACCATACCGCCTAAAAATCCGCAGGCAGTCACAAGAATCATTCTGAGGAATTTACTGTTTTTCACCTTCAGCAGGCGTCCCACTGCCATAAACAGACAGATTCCCATAACCGAAAGCCAGGCAATAGTCAAAAACAAAAGCTCCGCATTTTTTCTCATAGGCCTGCCCCCTTCAGCATAAGCTCCGCAAGTCTTTTCAGCGCCTCTTCCTTCATCCCCCGGCTTACCGGAAGATTTTTTCCGCCTGTAAGGATTTCATCATGACCAATATACTCCACATGATCTCCGTTTACCAGATATCTTTGGTGAATCCTCACAAACCGTGCATCCACCTGAGACTGTACCTCAGAAAGCTTTCCGTAAAAAGCGTATTCTCTGTTTTCCGTTACCAGATACACCTGTCTTCTGTCGCTGTAAAAATACAGGATCCGGTCCAGAGCCATCCGAAAGGTTCCCTCCTGATTCTGAAACACAAAATCTTTTTCCCGTCTGGAATAAAAAGTCTCTCTGGCCCTGGCAAGAATCTGCCTGATCCTTTCTTCTCCGGCAGGTTTCATCACATAGTCCAGCGCCCCTGTGCGATATCCGTCAAATACGTACTCAGAATATCCTGTCACAAATACAAGAAGGATATTTCTGTCAAACTCCCGTATCCTTTCCGCAGCCTCCATGCCTGTCATTTCTTTCATTTCCACATCCAGAAAAAGAAGATCGATCTCTCCCGGATGTTTTTTCAGCCAACGGACCGCAGTTTCTCCTGAACTGAATTCATATACAATTTCCTCATCCGTTTCATATATGGATTTTTCAAGCTGAAACCGCAGCTGATCCCTGGCCTCCTGTTCATCGTCGCACAAAGCGATTCTCAGCATAATATCTCCTCCTGCTGCTTTTATATCCTTTACTGATGCTCCTCGCTTCAGATTTCTTTTATCATACCACAACCACAGCTTCCGGCGCATGCCAAACTTTACAAAAATCCTTCTATTCTTTACATTTTCCGCAGAGACCTGCAAAACTTTACCGGAAAAATGCCAAACTTTACAGCCTGGATTCCGGCTGTTTTTTTCTGTGATATGGTAAAATCACAACAGCAGAACATCTGTAAATTTTTAACATAAGACGAGGAGGAATTTTATGTTATCTGTAAAAAATCTGGAAAAATCCTATACTACCGGCAATCGTACCTATACAGTGCTGAAAGGAATCAGCTTTTCTGTTGCCAAAGGGGAATTTGTAGCTGTAATGGGACCCTCCGGTTCCGGAAAAAGTACGCTTCTTAACTGTATTTCCTGCTATATCCCCTTTGAAAAAGGCAGGATCACCCTGGGCGGGCAGGAATTAAGCTCCCTGACACCTGAACAGCTTGCCTCTGTCCGCAACGAAAAGCTTGGTTTTGTTTTTCAGGACTTTATGCTTCTTGACGGCCTTTCTGTCCGTGAAAACATTCTTGTTCCCAGAATCATCCGACAGAATGTGGACAAAGAAGGGGAGCGCTACGCAGATCAGCTTATGGAGCTTTTTGGTATCAGCCATATCCGAAACAAATATCCGGCAGAGATTTCCGGCGGAGAACGTCAGAGAACCGCAGTTGCAAGAAGTCTGATCAACCATCCTCTGATGCTCCTTGCTGACGAACCTACGGGAAATCTGGACAGCAAATCAAGCAGGATCGTTATTGAATCTTTTGAAAATGCAAGACAGAATCTGGACGCTACCATTTTTATGGTGACACACGACAGCTTTTCCGCTTCCTTCTGTGACCGGGTGATCCTGCTGAAGGACGGAAATATCTACCGTCAGCTTGAAAAAAATATTCAGACAAGAAGTGCTTTTCATGACACACTGTTAAATGCGATCAAAGAAATGAGTGGTGATATGTAATGGATAACAGAAAAAGAAGATCGATCAAAACTATGGCGGAACTGGAAAGCCGCCTTCGCCGTACCAACCAGAAGCAGGCAGCTCTTTACCTGTTCTGCAATTTTATTTCCCTTATGCTGATGACAGCTTATTCGGGACTGATGTTTTCTCCCACTGTACAGGATATTTTTCCTCCGGGAGGCGACAGCCGGAAACAGTTATACGCCATCTTCGTTCTGGCCCTGTTCGGCTGCGTTATATTTACGATTTATGCTGCCAGCCTTTTTTTCCGCAAAAAATCACGGCAGCTTGGCATCCTTATGGCTCTCGGAGCTTCCAGAAAAACACTGGCGCCCGGTCTTTTCCGTGAGGTGCTGCTTTTAAGCGGCAGCTCTGCTGTTCTGGGAACTCTGGCAGGTTTTCCCTTCCTGTTTCTTCTGTGGACTGCCTTCCGGATTTTTATTGTAAATTCAGAAGAAATGGTTCTGAACGTGGATTTCCGGTGTCTCTGGGTATCTGCAGGCTTCACAGCCCTGGTTGTGATCTGCGCATGCGTTCTTGCTTTTCTTTATATGAAACGCACCAATATTCTGGACGTGATCCAGGAAGAGCATCAGAACGAGCCTGTAAAAGAGCTTGGACGCTGGTGCGGCCCTGTGGGTATTGTCCTGATTCTGGCAGGCGCAGTTGCAGGATACGAAGGCCCAACTGTATACATGAATGTGTTTCACAGATATCCCTCCCCTTTTCTCAACCTTTTGTACGCTCCTGCTTTTGCAGGTCTTTACATGGTCATGCTTCACACAGTTGTCAACGGCTGGACCTCCAGACGCAAAAATCCCTGGAAAAACATCATTGCCAGAAGTATGATGAAATTCCAGGGAAAACAGACGGTAAACAGTCTCCTTGTTACTACTGTGCTGGTTGCAGGCGGCTGCTTCGGGATTTTTTATCTGCCGATGCTTCATACCGGACTTTCCATGGGCTCCGAAAGCCGCGCCTATGACTATTCCTGGTTCTGGCCCTCCGACCAGTCTCTCCCTTCTGAAGAAAAGATTTATTCTCTGGCAGAAAAACATGATTTTCAGATCAAAGACTGGGTACAGTGTTCCTATCTTGCCCTTGCCTGTGATAATAACATGCAGATTCTGAACCCGGACAACACCCTTTCCTATCAGCATTTTGACATTGCCGATGAATGTCATGCCCTGTCAGAGTCCACCTATAATCAGATCACCGGACAGAACATTTCACTGGATCCCGGCTTCTTCTACGCAGTTACAAATGAAGAAGAAACCGCTTACGATACAGTGGAAAATGCAACACTTTTTACAAACATGACTACAAGAGAAGAGCTTCCGGTTACCTGTAAAGGCTTTGTACATTTTGAAGATATGGCATCTCACGGCACTGCTGTTCTGGATGACAGCGACTACGAAAAAATCTCTCAGGGACTTGCTCCTGAATGGACCGGTTCCATGATCTGGTTTAATTCAGAAGGAAAAGACAGTTACGCCTTTGCACAGGAGCTCTTTGTGAAAATTGTAAATTCCTATGATGACCAGCACTTCAGCAACAGCTATTATGATCCGGTTCAGTATGTTATGACAGAAGGCTATACAAATAATTACTACGGTTCCTCCTATACTGTCAGTCCGGAGGAGCGGCAGGTGGACCGTACCAACATCAACAGTTCTGACTTCCGGATGTACTGGAATTATATTCCTCAGTTCCGTATTATGGATGCTCAGGATCAGCTGAAAACCTTTGGAGTATTTATGATGACCTTTTTGTTCATTGCCATTATCTGCATTACCGCAGCCCTGGTCATTGCCTATACCCGCTGTCAGACCATTGCCCTGAACAATGCCTATGTGTTTTCAGATCTGATGCGTCTTGGCGCTTCTCCCTCCTTTCTTGGCAGAGAGCTTCAGAGGCAGGCTGGTCCGGTATTCAAAATTCCTGCCATCAGCGGAATGTCGCTGATGATCCTGCTTTATTTTATGATTTTGCTTGCCAATGACGGACTTCTGACAAAATCCGAAATTCTCGGTTTTGCCATGTGCCTGGAAGTAGCTGCCGTGATCGCCCTTATCATTTACGCCGTTTTCCGCCGCACGCTGCGCAGTCTGAGAAAACAGCTGGGTATCTGCTCCTCAGAACAGTAAATGATCCGATACGCTCCGTCCACAGTTCCACCTACAGTTTTATTCATAATTAATACCTGATTGCAGACTAATCTGTCCTGTCTTCCATCACAGTTCCCGGGAAGTTCATAAACAGTACCAAAAAGCCGGAGCGGATTCATCCACAATGAATGAACCGCTCCGGCCATCTGTGCCTGTCACCGCACAACCACAATATTTTTATTTCCTTCAAACTCCTTCGGACAACGATCCGTAATCACTTCCGCTTCCTTAAAATCCCGAAAGGTCACAGAACTGATCTGACCGAATTTTGAAGCATCACTGAGTACATAGGCTTTTCTGCACTGCTCCATGGCTTTCCTTTTTACCAGAGCCTCGCTGGCATCCGGTGTTGTAAAGCCCTCATGCTTCGTCACTCCGTTTGTCCCGAAAAATCCTCTTGTAAAATGATACATCTGAAGCATCTGTAAAGCAAAGCTTCCGATCACTGCCTCTGTGGAGCCTTTCAGTTCACCGCCTATAAGCGTAACATGAATGCCTCTCTGAGCCAGCATTCTTGCATGTGATACACCATTTGTCACAAAGGCAGCCCGGGTATTCTCCAGATAATCCAGCATATAACCTGTGGTGGTTCCCGCATCCAGAAATACAAAATCCGTGGGTTCGATCAGGCCTGCGGCGTATCTGGCAATTTTCTTTTTTTCTTCGATATTAAGATCTGATTTCTGAGCAACAGTAGGCTCATAGGCAGATACTGCATTTTCCAGAGAAACTGCTCCGCCAAAGACCTTTGTCAGACGTCCCATTTTGTCAAGAGCCGTAATATCTCTTCTGACAGTGGACTCCGATGTGTCCAGAATCTCCTTCAGCTCCGTGACTGTGACACTTTTCCTTGTTTCCAGAAGTTCCAGGATGATCTCATATCTTTGCTCTGTCAGCATGGTTTCTCTCCTGATTACAGCTTCTCCTGCATGAATTTGCTTACTGCCTCGCAGGCAGCATCCTCATCCGAACCCTCGAAAGTAAAGGTTACTTCATGACCTTTTTTTACGCCAAGTCCCATCAGAGCCAGAAGTTTTCTGCAGTCTGCTTTCTTGCCTTCTTTTTCAATGGTGACCACAGACTCAAACTGCTTCACAAGCTTTACAAGCTCGCCTGCCGGACGTGCGTGGATTCCCTCATTGTCAGTTACTACATACTTGAATTCTTTCATGGTTTTATCCTCCAGTTTATATATTTTTTATGCTGTTTTCTTTTTTAACACTCCCAGAAGAACGGCTGAGATCAACGTACCTGCCACAAGAGCAGCCACATATGCCATTGTGTTTCCCACAACCGGGAATACGAAAATTCCTCCGTGAGGAGCCATCAGTGTACAGTCAAACATCATGGAAACAGCGCCTGCCACTGCTGAACCGATGATACAGGACGGAAGTACATGGAGAGGATCAGATGCCGCAAAAGGAATCGCTCCCTCTGTGATAAATGCCAGACCCATAATAAAGTTAGTAGGCGCTGCCTCTCTCTCTTCTTTTGTAAATTTGTTTTTGAAAAGCAGGCTTGCCAGGGCAATGGCACATGGAGGTGTCATTCCTCCGATCATAACAGCTGCCATAATATCATAATTGCCTGCTGCAATGGATGCTGTGCCAAACACATAAGCTGCCTTGTTAAAAGGACCGCCCATATCAATAGCCATCATACCGCCAAGAATAAGTCCTAAAATTACTTTACTTGTATTTCCCATGCCTGTCAAGGCATTATTTAATCCGGTGTTCAATCCGCCCATTAAGGGTTCCACAACAAAAGTCATACAAAGTCCCATTACGAGAATTCCCACAACCGGATAGATCAGAACAGGGGCGATCTTTTCCAGGGCTTCCGGTAGCTTATCGCAGATTTTGCGAAGCCCGAGAATCAGATAGCCTGCAAGAAAGCCTGCAAAAAGAGCTCCCAGAAAACCGGATTTTCCGTTTGCTGCGATCATTCCGCCTACAAGACCTACTGCAAGAGCCGGTCTGTCGCCGATGGCCATGGCAATAAAGCCTGCCAGTATCGGAAGCATAAAGCCAAACGCTGTTCCGCCGATGTTCTTGAGAACAGCGGCCACCGGAGTAATGGTACCGAAGTTTGCTCTCTGGTCCGCAGGGAGAGAATTCAGATCCACACTGAGACCGTCAATCAAAAAAGCAAGGGCAATCAGAATGCCGCCGCCCACTACTAAAGGAAGCATATGGGAAACGCCGTTCATGAGCTGCGTATATATTTTGTGGCCGGCGCCTCCGCCTGCCTTTGCTGCCGCCGAAGAATTCGATGCTCCCGCTGCTGCGTGATATACAGGAGCATTCCCTGCAATGGCTCTTTCCACCAGGGCATCCGCCTTGCTGATTCCATCAGAAACCTGACATTCGATCAGCTTCTTTCCATCAAAACGTTCCATGGGAACCTGTGCATCCGCCGCCACGATAATGCAGTCAGCCTCCTGGATCTCCTGATCTGTAAGAACGTTTTTGGCTCCGCCGGAGCCTCTTGTCTCCACCTTGATAAAACAGTTTCTGGCCTTTGCCGCTTTTTCAATTCCTTCTGCCGCCATATAGGTGTGGGCAATTCCGGTAGGACAGGAGGTAACTGCCAGGATTTTTACCTGCCCCTCATCTGCGCTTCCCGTATCAGCCAGTCTCTCATCAATATCTTTTTTCTCATCGTCAGCTTTGTCAATAATTTCCATAAACTCATCTACAGACTGTGCGTTTCTCAGAGAGGCGGTAAATTCCTCATCCATCAGCATAACAGAAAGTTTACTGAGCACATCCAGATGGATATTATCTTCTGTGTTGGGAGCTGCGATCAGGAACAGAAGAGTCACAGGCTCGTCATCAAGGGCTTCAAACTCCACTCCGTTCTTTACTACCATTGCAGCAAGACCGGGCTTCTGTACTGCGTCACATTTACCATGTGGAATGGCAATTCCTTCTCCGATTCCTGTTGTACTTTCCTGTTCTCTTGCATATACCTGTTTACGGTAGGCTTCCCTGTCGCTGATTTTTTCACTCTTTACCATAAGGTCTACAGCCATATCAAGAGCCTCTGATTTACTCTTTGGTGCTGCACTCAGCGATACGCTTCTTCTGTCAAGCAGATCTGTGATCCTCATATGTTTTCCCCCTCCTGTTTTTGTCCGGCTACCTGACGGTAAACCGCTTCTACCTCTTTGCCTGTGGCCAGATTTTCTGAAAAGGCACTGGCGCTGCCTGCTGCGATTCCCATGTAAAAAGCATGGCGGTAATCTCTTTTTTCCATCCAGCCTGCCATAAAGCCTGCCACCATGGAATCTCCTGCGCCAACGCCGTTTACAAGCGTACCTGTGGGAACCGGTTTCTTATAAACCTGTCCGTTTGCAGCAATGAGAACTGCTCCCTCCCCTGCCATGGAGATCAGAACATTTTCCGCTCCCATCTCCTGCAGTTTCTTTCCATATGGAACAACGTCCTCTCTCGTCTTTAACTCCACGCCAAAGATCTCACCAAGCTCATGGTTATTGGGCTTTACAAGAAAAGGATGATATTTCAGAACCTTTACCAGAAGATCTTTTGTGGCATCCACCACAGTCATCACGCCTCTTCCCTCCAGCCTTTTCATGATCCGCTCATACATGTCATCAGGCATGGAAGCCGGGATACTTCCTGCGAGAAACAGAACATCTCCTTCCTTCAGGCTGTCAAGTTTTTCCATCAGCTCCTCCACTCTCTCCGGGCTGATATCCGGTCCTGCTCCATTGATCTCTGTTCCGTCTATGGATTTCAGCTTCAGGTTAATTCGGGAAATTCCCCTTTCAATCCTGATAAAATCCGATTCCACTCCCATTTTCTGAAGTCTGCGGATAATCTCATCTCCGGTAAAGCCTGCGGTAAATCCCAAAGCTCTGTTGCAGATTCCAAGATTCCTGAGAACTATGGACACATTGATTCCCTTTCCTCCGGGAAGAATCAACTCTGAGCTTGTCCTGTTGGTAAGCCCCAGCTTAAAATCTTCCACATCTACAATGTAATCCAGAGACGGATTAAAAGTAACTGTACAGATCATTTTTTCACCTCTCCTTACAATAATTTTCATTTAATGTATGACCGAGTTTGAAGTTATTTCAGTTATTTCTCTTTATATTTCATAGTATACAGTTATAATCATTCAAAGTCAATCAAACTAATTCACAAAATTCAGGATTATTTTTGGTTGAATTTGCACAAAAAAATACCCTCTGACAGTTTCCGGGGTTTTCCCTGTCTGCAAGAAGGTATCCTGTTATTTTGTCCGGTATTTCATTTCTCCGGAATGTCTCTGTTTTTTTTCTTACGGTGCTTTACGCACTCTGTCAGCAGAAATTCAATCTGACCGTTAATGGAACGGAAGTCGTCCTCCGCCCACTGAGCCAGTTCATTATAAAGAGAGGCGGAAACCCTCAGTGGTATCTGCTTTTTTGTTTTTTCTTTTGATGCAGCCGGCATGGCTTCCGCCTCCTTTACTTATTTGCTTTCTATATTATTTCTATATTAATAGATTGAGCCGCTGTTGACAATAGGCTGCGCATCTTTATTTCCGCAAAGTACTACAAGAAGATTGCTCACCATAGCCGCCTTGCGTTCCTCATCAAGCTCCACCACATTGTTTTCGCTGAGCTGGTTCAGAGCCATCTCCACCATGCCTACAGCTCCTTCCACGATTTTCTGACGGGCATCTATGATTGCAGCAGCCTGCTGTCTCTGAAGCATTGCAGCAGCGATTTCCGGAGCATATGCCAGATGGGTGATCCTTACGTCCAGAATCTCAAGTCCGGCTTCCTCAACCTTGGACTGAAGCTCTGCCTGCATGATATCCGCAATTTCCTGACAGCTTCCCCGAAGAGTCTTTTCGCCGCAGTCGCCATTGTCATAAGGATAATTTCTTGCAGCATTTCTGGTAACTGCATCACACTGGATAGAAAGAAATTCTGCATACTGCTCTACATTCAGAACTGCCTTGGTTGCATTTGCAACCTTCCAGATCACAATGGTCCCGATCTCTACCGGATTGCCCTGCTCATCATTGACCTTCTGGCGTTTATTGTCCAGAGTCATGGTTTTAAGAGAAACTGCCTTAGTGGCTGCCTTCCCGCCTCCGCCGCTTAAATTAATGTTAATGGAACCGGATTTTGCATTACTCTGCTTTTCCTCATTATCAATAGTCTGCGCTGCCGGGCCTACTGTTTCACAGAAAGGATTGATCCAGTAAAATCCCTCGTTATAAAGTGTTCCATAGTAGCTTCCGAACAAAGTCAGCACAAAAGCCTCATTTGGATGGATTACCTTCAGTCCACAGAACATAATAATTCCGCCAACATTCAAAAGTACGCCCAGCACAATACAAACTGCAAGAACCACTCCGCCAGCCGGCTTATCTGCCCCAAACCAGGTAGCGCCCAGAACATACATGGGAATTCCCGCCAGGGTCACCAGCAGTGACACAACTGCCATGGGAAATCCCGGCGCAGCCTTAAGCTTCTTTTCTTCCGTAAATTTTACTTCTGCCATAATCTCTTTCCTCCCTGCTTTTCGCAAATACAGGCCCTCCTGTATTTACGTTTCCTCTCCGTTCCCTCTTTTCGGAAACAGAATTAATTTGATATCTTTTTGATATCATCATAATATATCTTTTTCTGTAAAAAGTCAATATTTTTCTGATAATTTTCAAAGAACAAAAGAGAAAAGATCCGCTTCGAACTTCCTAAATCCCTCAATCCTTGAGGGACTTGTTCCGCTTTGCGCGCCAGATGCAGACTGCCATGGGCAGTCATATTCCGCATGCATCTGGTCGCATCCTCGTGGAGCGTTTTTTGTTTATTCAGAAACTAGTACAAAATGTACTAATTTCCCAATAAATAAAAAAAAGGAGCCGAAGCTCCTAATCAGAATGTTTTTTTATATAGTTCATTGTCTGGTACCGTCTCCAGATAGAACAGAACGTCCAGACAATACTGATTCCTGCCGCAATGGAAAGAGCATACTGAAGCGTCAGACTTCCGTATTCAGAAATCTCCCTGGTATTTCCGCTGACAGCAGCGCTCATTGTATAATACAGAGAGCTTCCCGGAATCAAAGGCACCACAGAGGGTATGACAAACAAAAGTGTCGGCGCCATTTTTTTCCGCGCAAATATCTCTGCGTAAACTGCCGCAAAAGCAGATGCCACAAGGCCTGAAGCAAAAATATGCTGTGTCACATCAAACATCAGAAGATAACATCCCCAGCACAGGGCTCCACCAAGAGAACCGACCATCCAGAGGCTTCTTCGAAGCCGGAAGATCATGGAAAATCCCAGAGAGCCGATAAACGCCATAGCAAGCTGCAAAATCACTTCTTTCATATTCCCACCATCCATATAGAAGCCATAAAGCCACTGGCAAGGGCTCCGGCCCACAAAATACTTTCAATCAGCCGCATAATTCCTGCAATCGTATCTCCCATCAGCATATCGCGGATTGAATTTGTGATAGCAATTCCGGGTATCAGCAGCATAATATCCCCGATCATAATCTTATCTGCGTGAAAAAACGGCAGAAACTTTACCGTCAGGCAGATCAATGTACCTGTAAAAAAGGAACACACCAGGTTAAACATTACATGATTCGCCAGAAGCTGTGCGCCTTTTTCCTGAAAAAGACAGATGATGACTGCAAAAACGGCTGCTGCCAGCCCGTCTGCAAAGCTTCCTCCAAAAAACACAGCAAAGCTTCCCGCAGCAAGAACACTTCCCAGATACATCTGCCACTGTTTTTTAGGAGGAACGCATTCCCGTAAACGCTGCTCAAACAAATCCAGAGGCAGCGGCTCCCTGCAGCATTCTCTGCTCAGTGCATTAATACGTTCCAGTGCCAGGAAGTCTGTGCCTGATTTTGTGATCCGTCTTGTGTGAGTCAAAAGAGTTCCGTCGCTTCTTTCCAGAGTGATTACAATACTGGATGTAATCACAAATACATTCATCCTCTCGGCTCCGTATGCCACTCCAATACGTTCCAGCGTATCTTCTACTCTTTTTACCTCCGCTCCGGAGGCCATAAGCCGCTCTCCTGTTTCCAGAAGAAGCTGAAGCAGGCGGTTTTCCGTGTTTGTCTGTTCCATACTGTTCTTTTCCATATGCCTGTTTCCCAACCTTCATCTGTCTTATTTTACAGCTCTTCCTGTCCCATCCGTACCTTTTCCAGACGAGCGGAAAGCTCCTCGGATACCTGATCAAACAGATAAGTTTTGCTGCTCTGGCGTCGGGCTTTCCATTCCTGTTTTCCAGCCTTTTCCGCATCCTCGATCTCTTTTTTTAATCCCATGGCAGAAATCCGGTGAGCGCCCTGTCCCATAATGATCACCTGCTCCAGCCCGTCAGAGGTTGCCACTGTCACCTGATACTGACGGCCGATTCTGTGAACTGTTTTTTCAATATACTGATCCGCAGTTTCCGCCTCTTTTGTATATACCACAAAAATATTGTGATAGGGAATCACTTCCTCTGCATGGCCCTCCACCTTATAGGCGTCAAACACAAGGATCAGAGTACATTTCCGGTAGCCCTGATAATTGCTGAGAATATCCATCAGCTTATCGCAGGCAGCATGAATATTTTCCTTTGCAAGCTCCCGAAGTTCCTCCCAGGCAAAAATAATATTGTATCCGTCCACAAGAAGATATTCTTCCCTGCGGGGCTTTCCTGCCCGATAGCGGACCGTACTCTCAGAAGTTCTTCCCACTGTTCTGGATGGAGTAAACCGTTCCTTTTTTACGGCCCCGAAGGTTCTCTCAAAAATCGCCTGAAGCTCCTGCTCCTCCTCATAGCTTCCGCTGTAGGAAAAGCCCTTCTGGCCTTTTCGCCCTTTTCCGCTGCCTGTCCTGTTCTGACCGCCTGCGGGCATCCCGGTAAAACTCTCCGTTGATGTCTCCTGTTCCGGAATCTCATACCAGTTTTCTGTATCCTGTGCCAGCTCCTCTGCATCCGCGCCGCAGTCCAGATGCTTATAATTCTCCACCTGATCCCAGGGAACCACAAAGCCTGCCCCGTGGGCGCAGAACACCGAACCGGTAGGATTTTCCAGGTCACGCTCGGAATCATAGCCGGAAGCCATTACCAGCTCCTCCTGATTTCTGCAGGGCGCATATCCCTTCAGATTGCAGAAAAGCCTTCCTCTTCCTCCTGTGTAGGAAATGACCTCTTTCTGATAATCCCTCATGGATGAAACTGCTGCCATACCTGTAAGAACAGCCATATCACCGTCTGTTTCCGGCGGATTGAATTTCCCCTGCATTTTCTGAACATCGGACATTGCCCTGCCGATCATCTCTGCGGGAACCTCCAGCCGAAATTCATAGTAAGGCTCCAGAAGAATACTTTTGGCCTTTTTCAGTCCCTGACGCACTGCCCGGTAGGTTGCCTGACGGAAATCTCCGCCTTCTGTATGCTTCGCATGAGCCCGTCCGGTCAGAAGAGTGATCTGCACATCTGTCAGGGCAGAGCCTGTCAGAACTCCCAGATGCTCCTTTTCCTCCAGATGGGTAAGGATCAGTCTCTGCCAGTTACGGGCAAGAACATCCTCACTGCAGGCAGTAAAAAACTGACAGCCGCTTCCCGGCTCTCCCGGTTCAATAAGCAGCTGTACTTCCGCATAATGGCGCAGAGGCTCAAAATGTCCCACACCGATCACAGGCTCTGCAATGGTCTCTTTGTATACAATACTTCCTGCGCCAAATTCCACTGCCACATGAAAGCGTTCCCAGATCATACTTTTCAGGATCTCGATCTGAACCTCTCCCATTAACTGGGCATGGATTTCTCCCAGGACACTGTCCCACACAATATGAAGCTGCGGCTCTTCCTCCTCCAGCTGTTTCAGTTTTTTCAGCATCTCATGAACATCACATCCTTCAGGAAGTATGATCTGATAATTAAGAACAGGCTCCAGAACAGGAAGAACCGACTCCTGCTCTGTGCCAAGCCCCTGACCCGGATGAGTTTTTGTAAGTCCGGTCACTGTACAGATATCTCCTGCCGAAACCTCCTGGACCAGTTCATATTTAGAACCGGAATAAATACGGATCTGATCGATCTTTTCCTCATCCAAAATCGTTTTGACCTTCAGATCTCCTCCTGTGATCTTCAGATAGGTAAGCCGCACTCCCTGAGGATCTCTGGCGATCTTAAATACTCTTGCCCCAAATTCCCGGGAATAAGCCCGCTCCATAGTATAGCTTTCCAGTCCCTGAAGAAATTCCTGAACTCCCTGCATTTTAAGAGCAGACCCGAACCAGCAGGGAAATACCTTCCGCTCTGCGATCAGGCGGCAGATTTCTCTGTGCGCAACCTCTCCTGTTTCCAGATAGGTTTCCAGAAGTTCTTCCTCGCACATGGCAAGATTTTCCATAAGAGCCTCTCTGTCCCCGGAGGTGTCTGTTCCCGGTTTCATGCTTTCTGTTTTTCCATTTTCACCGGCAGATCCTTCCCTGGCATCCTCTGTCATGCAGGCAAAATCCATACAGTTTTCGTTAAGACGTTTCCTGAGATCCATAAGAAGGGCATCATGATCTGTGCCCTGCTGGTCCATTTTATTTACAAAAAGAAATACCGGGATCTCATATCTTTCCAGAAGCCGCCACAAAGTCATGGTATGGCTCTGTACGCCGTCCATGCCGTTTATTACCAGTATCGCATAGTCAAGCACCTGAAGGGTACGCTCCATTTCCGCAGAAAAATCCACATGGCCCGGAGTATCCAGAAGCGTGATCTCCATCTCTTCTGTTTTCAGCCGCGCCTGCTTGGAAAATATAGTAATTCCCCGTTCCCTCTCCAGCTCATAAGTATCCAGAAAGGCATCTCCATGATCCACTCTTCCCAGCTTTCGTATTTCTCCGCAAAGATAAAGAAGCCCTTCGGATAAGGTCGTTTTTCCGGCATCTACATGGGCAAGAATACCGATGCATATACGTTTTTTTGTTTTTTCAGGCTTTTGTCCGCCCATAAAAAATGCCTCCTTCTGTGGTCACATAATAGTGAATTATAGCACAAAAGGAGGCGATAGTCGAGATGCCGCCGTAAGGATCACGCCAAGCACATTCCTGCTTTTGGCGTAATCCTGTTCCTTATTCTTCATGCACCCCCTTGTTTTTTTCTTCTTTTATGCATATAATAGTATCTAATCACGATTTAGTAAATCACGATTAGATATTTTTTAGGAGGTAGTTTTATGTTCATCGGCAGAGAAAAAGAACTAAAATTCCTGCAAGATAAATACGACGAAAAAAAAGGGCATCTGATTGTTTTATACGGCAGAAGGCGTGTAGGCAAAACGGAAACTCTCAAAGAATTTTGCAAACATAAGCCGCATATTTTCTACTCCTGTACACAAAGTACGGACCGAGTGCAGCTTGCAAAATTTTCAAAGCAAATTTTGCGAGAGGATATTCCAGCCAAACAATATATATCTGAATTTACTGATTGGGAGAAAGCGTTTCGCTCGATCCTCGATCTGCCATATGGAGAAAAGAAAAAGCTGATTGTAATCGACGAGTTTCCATATATGTGCAAAGGGAATCCGAGTATCCCCTCTATTCTGCAAAACCTCTGGGATACAGTTCTAAAAGACAGTAATGTGATGATCATTCTCTGTGGCAGTGCAATGAGTTTTATTGAAAAAGAATTGCTTGCAGAAAAAAATCCGCTGTATGGCAGAGCAACCGGTATTTACAAAATGAATAAAATGGGCTTTTACGATGCTGCCCGTTTTTTCCCAAATTACTCAGAAAAAGATAAAATACTCGCTTATGCCATACTTGGCGGTATTCCGCACTATCTCAACCAGTTCAACCCGGACCTTGACCTTGCTGAAAACATCAAACGCAATATTCTTACCAAAGGCTCGGTACTTTATAGCGAAACAGACTTTTTGCTCCATCAGGAACTCAGAGAAACTCCCATCTACAATTCCATTATTGAAGCAGTTGCTCTGGGCAGCACAAAGTTGAACGACATTAGCCAAAAATCCCTTGTGGAAGACACTTCAAAAACAAGCGTCTATCTAAAAAACCTGATAGAACTTGGCATTGTTGAGCGCGAATTTTCTGTTGATACCGGGACGAAAGAAAAGGCAAATACAAATCGGGGAACTTACCGTTTAACTGATAGTTTTTTCCGTTTCTGGTATGCTTTTGGTTTTGCGAATCTGTCACAGCTTGAAGATGGGGATGTGGACGGTGTTTATGAATATCTCGTAGAGCCCGCATTACACGAGTTTGCTTCCTTATCGTTTGAAGATGTTTGCAAAGAATTTGTGCGTGAACTGCAAAGGAAAAACGCCTTGCCATTTCGTTATATCAAAATGGGGCGTTGGACAGGGAAAACGACTGTTCGTGATAAAAATATGGAAAGCGGATTGAGAATAGCAGAAACAGAGATCGACTTACTGGGCATCGGAAGGGATGCAAAAGAATATTTAGTGGGAGAATGTAAATTCAAACACAGCCCATTTAATTACTCTGAATATCTCGACACCTTAGCAAAATTAACTCCACAAAAAGCAAAAGCAACATTCTATTACGCCTTATTTTCTGAATCTGGTTTTGATAAGAAAATCGAAATAGAAGCCGAAAACTCAGATACTGTCTATCTCTACGATCTTAAAACGATTGTGAACTATAATCGATAGCGATTCTGTAATAAAAATACGGGAAATACACCCAGGATAAATCACACTTATAGCTTAATAAATGACACCTTTCGGTGTAGTAATATAACATTTTTACAGAGTTTTGATGGGTTGTTACCGTCTGTCGGCTCATACATGGGCAAGAATACCGATGCATATACGTTTTTTTGTTTTTTCAGGCTTTTGTCCGCCCATAAAAAATGCCTCCTTCTGTGGTCACATAATAGTGAATTATAACACAAAAGGAGGCGATAGTCGAGATGCCGCCGGAAGGATCACAATTCATTGATCGTTGCTGTAATGGGCATATTACAGATGCGCTTTGCCGGAAGAAACGGTGCAAGAAATGAAACGATCACAAGCAGCGCCAGTATTCCTGCAACGGATGCTGAAGGAAGCTGCCATTGGGTTCCCCAATAATCTGTAATCATCTGAGTATAAAAAAAATAATGCAGGGGCAGACCCAGACCGCAGCCTGCAAAAAGTCCAAATATTGTGTAGGTAGCTGTTTCCATACTGATCATCTTCTTTATCTGTAAATCATCCATTCCCACCGCGCGCATGGCTCCGTATTGTTTTGTTCTTGCAGATACACTCATGGAAATACTGTTTACAGTGTGAATAACAGTAATCAGTGTGATCACTGCCAGGAATCCATAAACAAATAAACAGAACATAAAATACGTGTTTTGCGTGTCCTTATTCTGCGCCATTCTGTCATAAAAATCATAATGTCCGTCTGACAGTGCGTGAAGCTCATTCACATTCTGTTCTGAGGCTTTTGAGGAAAGCTGCACATCAAGAACAGCATAGGCATCTTCACCTGTAATATCCGTAAACATTCTCTCCGAACAGATAACAATTGGCTGATCCGTTGTATCAAAGGGACTGTCTTCCAGAACTCCGGCTACTGTAAGCTCTGTCTGCTCCAGCCGGATGGTGTCTCCAACCTTCAGAGAGTTGCTTTTATCATAGACTGTCAGTACGCCGTTTCCCTCAGCAACATCCGATATATCACCTGCGATCAGGTCTTCTGCCGCCCATCGGAACTGATCTTCTTCATATGAGATCAAATCAATCTGTCCTGATTTCCCTTCATATTCTGCCGGAAGGCTTTGATACATCCTGCCAAATGCCCTCTCTACATAAGGTCTGCTTTCCACCTCTCCGGCAAAGCTTTTGTCAATCTCGCACGAATTATCAGAACTAATGTAAAAAACGTCCGGCGCCCAGGGTCTTAAGGGGGTAAGCGCCATATTCACCCATTGCACAAGAACAGAAAAGCTTAAAATCATAATAATACTAAGTGCAAAGGAACCCGTCATAAGAAGCAGGTTTTTACGGGAGGATACTGCATGATGAATCCCCAGGGCTGTCTCAATTTTCAGAAAGTTTTTCCTGACCGGCCGGGATGCGTTTCCGTTTTCATAAAAATTCCCGGTAACAGCCGCAACCGGAGAAACAGCCGCCGCCCGTCTTGCCGGAGAAATGGAAGATAACAGCACTGTCAAAACTCCAACAATAATTCCACTGATGATCCCCACACCACTGATTTCAAACAGAGGAATCTGTACAAACTCGGCTCCTGCCCCAAACCGAAGCAGCGCACAGAGTATCCATGTACCTGCAATACCTGCAGCCACACCAACCGGAACAGCTGTTTTACACCAGTAAAGAGCTTCCAGTCTGACTATGTGCATAACCTGGGTCCTACTCGCCCCAATACAGCGGAGCATTCCAAAAAACTGTGTTCTCTCTGCGGTTCTGCTGTTCAGACTTCCCGCGATCATAAAGACTCCTGCTGCCAGAACCAGAACAAACAGGATGACTGCTATAAGATAATTCCCCATAATATAAGAATCGCTGCTGGATCCTGTTATTCCCAGCAAAGCCGTATTTTCCGATAATATTTCATCAGTAAATCCATAGGTCTGCCGCAGCTCTGAAATCGCCCTGCGAATATTAATATTTTCATTAAAGCGTACAAAACATACCGGCTCAAGCCTGCTTCCTTCTGCTTTTGCCAGACTCTGAAAGGAATCCCAGCTCAGAAAAGTCCCCACCACATCGGCATCTGTAGTAATGGTAACATCTCCTCCAAAACCGGAAATCCTATAGTCAAAATCCCCGGCCGGTGTATGCATGGTAATCACATCTCCGATATTTACAGAAAGTAACTCTTTCGCTCCATTGGAAAGCATAATTTCATTCTCTTTTGCAGGATACTGTCCCTCCATCACATCATCATAGATTTCCGTGAGAATCGAATGATCGCCGCCTGCAATAACGCATGTTTTTCCCTGAATCGTATAGTCATCAGACAAATCAACATTCAGTGCGTCATAATGAGAGACAGCTGCAACATCTGTCCTCTGTGCAATCTGATCAATCTGCTTCTCAGTCGGCTCCTTCAGCATAATATGCCAGCTGCCATGCTCTTCTGTCACGCGCTTTTTTTCCATACGGATTCCCATATCTGCCATACTGAAAATCGCGGTAACCAGCAGTACCGAAATAATAATACACAGCATCGTCATGCGGTTCTGTCTCTTGCGCACCTTTGCAGAAATCGGAATAAGGCTTAAATAGCTTTTCATTGACAGCACCTCCCGAAATCAGTCAGCACTCCGTCCGACACCTGAAGCACCCGGTCTGCGGTCTGGGCGATGCTGCGATTGTGGGTGATCATAATAATAGTCTGCTCATATTTTTTTGACGCCTCTTTTAACAGAGCGATCACCTCGCTGCTGTTCTGAGTATCCAGATTTCCTGTTGGCTCGTCTGCAAGGATCAAAGCCGGACGGGTAATAAGGGCGCGTCCAATGGCCACTCTCTGCTGCTGGCCGCCGGAAAGCTGGCTTGGCAGATAATTCCGGCGATCTTTTAAATTCAGTACAGTCAGAAGCTCTTCCAGATATTTTCTGTCCGGCTTCTGATAATCCAACAGCATTGGGAAAATCATGTTCTGTTCCACTGTCAGCTCCGGGATCAGGTTAAACGCCTGAAAGATAAAGCCGATATTCCTGCGCCGGAATACGGTCAGCTTCCGGTCATTCATAGAAAAAATATCCTTGCCGTCGATCAGCACCTTTCCCGAAGTAGGAATGTCCAAAGCACCGATCATATTCAAAAGGGTACTTTTTCCGGAACCGGATTCTCCCACAACCGCCACATATTCACCCCTTGGAACAGAAAAGCTGACGTCTTTCAGTGCCTTTACAGAAGTTTCTCCGCTGCCATAGGTCTTACAGATATTTCTGACCTCTAATAAATTCATTATGCAACACCTCTTTCTCAATAACTTTGCTCTGCAGACAGATAATGTTCTTTTTTGTCTACAATACAAAGGATAGCACTGAAACATTACAGTCAGCCTACAGCCAGCCTACAATTTTGTAGGAATTAAAAAATTCATTGTAAAAACCGTGCCTCTTCCCGGCTCACTGTCCACCTCAATGCTGCCGTCATGTGCCTCAATGATCGCTTTTGCAAGGGGAAGTCCAAGACCGATCCCCTGTCTGTCCCTGGAAAAACGGCTGCGATAAAACCGCTTGAAAATATGGTGCAGATCCTCCGGATGAATGCCGCATCCATTGTCTTTTACCACGATTTGAACGACAGAAGGCAAGGCTCTCCATTCGATATGAATCTTATCTCCTTTTTCTGTATGATCCAGAGCATTTTTTACAATGTTGCCGATTGCTTCGGACAGCCAGTCACGATCGCAGAAAAGAATCACCTTATCTGAGCCGGACAGAAGGATTTCTTTCTGCTCCTGTCTGGCCCTGTATGCAAAATGCAGCTCAATGTCCCCCATCATATCCGCCACATTTTCCGTTTCCTTTTCAATCATAATGGAACCGGCATCCAGTTTTGTGATTTTAAGCAGATTCTGCACCAGCGTTTCGATGCGGTCAAGCTCCTGTTCTGATAAATCTGCAAACTCTTTTACCAGAGACGGATCCACATCCTCATCCTGAAGCAGCCCGTTATAGATATTCAGGGCTGCCAGCGGTGTTTTCAACTGATGAGAAATATCCGAAATTGTATTTTTCAGAAATTCCTTTTCCCGAAGCCGGTTATCTGCATGTGCATTTAAGACCGCTGCCAGAGAATTGACCGCGTGAAACAGCCGGTACAGTTCCCCCTCGTCATCACACTCAATACGCGCATTGCGATTGCCGTCAAGATACCCGTTGATCTGTGACACTGCCTGTTCCATAAGCTGATCCTGTTTCCGGAAACAGGAATAACACGCTGACAGTATCAATCCTCCTGCCAATGCAAAAACAAGTAACAGGAACAAAGAAATCCTCTGGAAGTACCGATATAAGAATCCCTGGGTCAGCAGAAGGGCTGCCATCCAGATAACTGATAATGCAAGAAACAATTTTCTGATCTCTTTATTTACAAATATTTTCATAAAGCTCCTCACCCTGTCACATTCCATTTGTACCCCATTCCCCGGACTGTCAGAAGCATCTGAGGATCGCCGGGATTATCCTCAATCTTCATACGAAGCCGTCTCATATATACAGTAAGGGTACTGCTGTCAATGTAATTTCCATCGCAGTCCCACAGCTGGCCCAAAATTTTTTCCTTGGTAAGTACCATATTGGGATTTCTCATAAACAGGCACAGAAGCTTGTATTCCGCAGCAGTCAGTTCCAGCAGTTCCCCGTTTTTAAAGACCTGCCCCTGCAGTAAAAGTACTTTTATTCCATTTGATTCCAGCTGCGTATCTGATGAGCTGAAATCTTTTGCCCGGCGGAGCAGCGCATTTACTCTGGAAACTAACACTCCCAGCTTAAACGGTTTTGTAATATAATCGTCTCCGCCAATATCCAATCCCATGATAATGTCCATTTCCTCATCAGCCGCTGTCAAAAAAATAATAGGCACTTTGGAAACCTGCCGCACTTTTTTGCAAAATTCAAATCCCGTGCCGTCCGGCAGCGATACGTCCAGTACCAGAAGATCATATTTTCCATCCGCCCACAGACTGTCTGCTTCTTTGAGCGTTCTGGCTACGGCCAGTTCAAAGCCCTGTTTCCTGAATGCAAAAGAAAGCCCGTTAATCAGGCTCAGATCATCTTCTAAAAGCAATATTCTGCTCATGTTTTTCTCCTTTTCCTGTTTCATCTGTTCCGTTTTTCTGAAACTGATCGCTTTTCCCGGAACTGCGAAATATTTCCACTGAAATTTCTTCCATGTTTACTCCCGGAAATACAGCGGTCTGAGGTTTCTCACCACATTTTCGCTGACTCGGACCACTGCATCCAAATCCTCATCCCTGTGGTTCAGATATGCGTGAAAGCCTCCCTGTATACAAAAAGACAGAAGAATATTCCGCTCTGTATCATGCTGATATTCCGGATATCTCTGCCAGATCAGCTTTTTCAGCTCCATTTCCAGACAGTCGCCCAGCCGCGCTTTTTCTTTCCCGGAAAACAGAATACCGATCAGAGAATTACTGGACAAAAGAGCCATGTAAAGATTTCTGGTAAAAATCTCAGGCTCCCGGAAAGGATCCTGCTGCTGCGCGGAAATATTTTTTACTACAGCGGTAATGGTTTCTGCCTCCATCAGCTCTGACAGGGCAAAAATATCCTCGTAATGGCTGTAAAATGTAGATTTATTGATACATGCAAGAGCGCACAGTTCCTTAACTGTGATCTTTTCCAGAGGCTTTTTTGCCCTCAGCTCCAGAAATGCATTTTTAATGGCTTTTTCTGTTTTTTCTATTCTGATATCCATACTCTCCCTCGTTTTCCGTTTTTTCCGAATGTCCCAGCCTGTCCTCTTTTCATAGCTGCCTTTCGTATATTACGCGACATTTTTATCAAAAGGTTGCTTATCCGTCTTACAGAATGTTTTGTTGGTGGACATTCTCTGTACTGTTTTTTATATTATAGTCAAAAGCACAACTGATGTCTATTATCTATAAGGAGAAGAGCATGGATTTTTATGGATTCTATACAGGAAAAATTTTTGATGCCTATGACTATCTGGGCGCTCATATAAACAACGGAACAACCATATTCCGCACCTTTGCGCCTGCCGCTTCCCGAATCACTGTATTCGGAGATTTTAACCACTGGCAGGAATGGGACATGCACAAGGTTTCTGACGGCAATTTCTGGGAACTTTCTGTTCCGGGAACAAAAGAAGGAATGATGTATAAATACTGTATTTATGACAGATCCGGAAACCGGGTGGAGCACTGCGATCCCTATGGCTTTGGAATGGAGCTGCGTCCAGGCTCAGCCTCTGTTATAAGGAACCAGCAGGGCTATTCTTTCCACGATGAAGAATGGATGGCAGCCCGCACGGACTGCCGTCAGAAGCCGCTGAATATTTATGAACTGCATTTCGGTTCCTTTAAAAAGCCATCAGACAAAGCAGATTCCTGGTATACCTATGAAGAAATGGCAAAAATCCTGATTCCCTATGTAAAAAACAACGGCTACAATTATCTGGAGATCATGCCTCTGAACGAATATCCCTGCGATGAATCCTGGGGTTATCAGGCCACAGGCTTTTTCAGCCCCACTTCCAGATACGGCACTGCGGATCAGCTGAAATATTTTGTTGACTGCTGTCATCAGAATGGCATTGGCGTGATCATGGACTTTGTACCGGTACATTTTGCACTGGACAGCTATGGTCTGGCTCAGTATGACGGGACAGCTCTGTACGAGTATCCTCATTCTGCCGTAGGTGTCAGCGAATGGGGAAGCTGCAACTTTATGCATTCCCGTGGAGAAGTACGGAGCTTCCTGCAGTCCGCCGCCAATTACTGGCTGACCGAATACCATATAGACGGTCTGCGAATGGATGCCATCAGCAGAGCTATCTACTGGCAGGGAGATCCGGCCAGGGGTGTAAACGGAAATGCAGTGGAATTCCTCCAGTACATGAACAAAGGACTGAAAGAAATGCACCCCTCTGTGATTCTGGCTGCCGAAGATTCCACAGCCTTTCCGAAGGTTACAGACCCGGTTTCCCAGGGCGGTCTGGGCTTTGACTATAAATGGGATATGGGATGGATGAACGACACCCTTGACTATTTTCGCACTGGACCGGAATATCGAAGCAGTAATTACCATAAACTGACGTTTTCCATGATGTATTACTATGATGCAAGATTCCTTCTCCCTCTTTCTCATGATGAGGTAGTGCATGGAAAAGCTACGATTCTCCAGAAAATGAACGGAGATTACGACAACAAATTCCCTCAGGCAAGAGCGCTTTATATGTACATGTATGCCCACCCGGGCAAAAAGCTCAACTTTATGGGAAATGAATTTGGACAGCTGAGAGAATGGGATGAAAAACGGGAACAGGACTGGATGCTTCTGGATTATCCCATTCACAGTGGATTCGCCCGTTTTATGAAAGATCTCAATGAAATCTACCTGACCCATTCTGCCCTCTGGGAAAAAGATTACCAGGCAGACGGTTTCCGGTGGATTGACTGCCACCAGGAACAGACCTGCGTCTATGTATTGGAACGGAGCAGCAAAAAAGAACACCTTACTGCAGTCTTTAACTTTTCTGACCGGTCTCAGACCTATGAACTGAAACTTCCCGGCTGTCAGAAGATCAAAGAGCTTCTTAACAGTGATCTGGAGGCATACGGAGGCAGCCTGAAGCGCCGCCGCCCTGCCCGGAAAATTACAGCCGGCAGATATCAGGCTGAACTGCCTGCTTTTTCCGCAGTGTACTATATTGCTGAATAACATACTGTCAAAATTTCGGTTCCGCAGACAATCAGAAACCTGTTCCTCACAAAGCATAAAAATATCGTGGCTTTAACTTTTTTCCTGACTGCAAAATAAAAACTGCCAGACAAACCTCCAGCAGGTTATCACTTCCTGCTGAAAGCTGTCTGGCAGTTTTCTGTTCTTGTTATTCTATTTTCCTGAAATACCTGATACTGTAAAGTATATCATGAGCAAAATAATTTCACTCAGGCTTCCTCTTCTCCCGGAGCTGTATCATCCCCGGATGTATCTCCGTCAGTTTCCACACTTCCCTCAGCGCTTCCCGCATCGCCTTCCACAGAAACCACACTGTTTGCAGGCTGTGCTTCATTATAGGAAATTGTGATCCTGTCTCCTACATCATACTTCACAATTCCAAGGAAATCTGTAATGGGCACATCAAAGATCAAATCCTCATGATCCTCCAGAACAATATAATAATGGGTGTTTCCGTCTATTACACCCTGAGCCATTCTTCTGATCTCTCCGGTGATTTTTTTCGTATCTTCTCCGGCCACGGCTGCGCCGCTGCCTTTGATCATTTTCAGATACTTCTTTTCACACTCCTGAACCGTATCTCCAATGGCAACATTCTGATATTTCTGAATGTTCAGCATAGCGTATTTTTTCACCAGACCTGCATTGTCCTTCAGAGCAATAAAGTAAGTCGGCTCATCCGCAATATTCAGGAGCAGCGGGAAGGTTGCCTTATAGCCAAGGTTCTGGACCTGTCCCTCTGCAGATGCCATGGCAGAATACTCCTCTGCTCCCGGGATCTCGTAATACTTTGTTTCCTTTGTTCTCTGGTTCATCATTACAAAGCCTACATTGGAGCGGTCGCCGCTGACCGAGGTAACGCCGGTATACACCCACACGTCGTCATTCAGCGCCAGATAATTGTATCCTTCTGTTGTTTTCAGACAGCCTTTCTGTCCCAGAACACTGTTTAAAAATCCATGGATCAGAGTTCCGTGATAGTCATAAAGCTGTACAAGCAGATCCGCCGGATAAACGCGGTCTACCCAGGTAGGACAGTCCTCAACCTTATAGTCCACACACTCTCCTGTAACAGCATTACAGAGAACTACCCTTCCAATGGTCTGCCCGCCAAAAAGTCCGATATTAAACTTTTTCACCGGACACACCCAGTAAGGAGTGCCTTCTTCATCAATCTCAAAGCTGAGCTGATCAAAAATGTAAGTAGGATACTTAAATCTCAGGTGTCTGTAAATATTCCGGTTAAAATATTCTGCCTCTGAGTATTTGATTCCCTCATCCAGCTTTACAAGCTCTGTATTCTGAGTTGCCATATCAATAGTAATATAAGCCGGAATTCCATCGCTCATATTAGTCAGCCATTTGATGGAGCTTGCGTATACCAGAGGAGTCACACGAACCGGACGTCCCTGATAATTAATCTGAGAATAAAGGTCACTGACTTCAAACTGAGAAACCATGTCCACCATACTTCCCATTTTACGGTTTCCCAGAAGCGCTGCAGATTCCTTGTCCAGAAGCGGAATCTGATCGTAGCTGATCTGTTCAATATCCTCTGCAAAATTTCCGGTTTCCGGAACCATCAGATTCCGGTATTTTTTTGCATTGACAATAGGTGAAGACAAGATACTGCCTGCAAAATAAACAAGCACCAGAACCACTACCAGCCCTATGCCCAGCTTCAGGATTTTTGAACTTTTTACTTCTTCCCTTGAATGGATGCCCTTTCTGCCTCCATAAAACAGCAGTCCCAGCACTACCAGCGCGATCAGAAACATCCAGAATCCACTGGAATGAATGTTTACAGCAGGAATTGCCACATAGTAGTACACAGCAGCTATGACAATTACCGCAAGCACTGCCAGGAGCTTTCCTTTTTTGCCGGAACCTGCTCTTCTTTTCCTGTACATATATTTCCTCCTTGTCTCATCGGAATCTGTTCTGATTTTACCTTTAACTTCACCAGACAGCTTTCCGATTTTCAGGATATTGTATCACCTTTTTCCGGAAAAGTCAGTGGGATTTCTGTAATAAAGAAAATCCTTATGTAATCTTTATACTCCTTTACAGTACCTTCGTTGTCCATTTACTCATATCCCACACCTCATTTACCACATCCTGATAAAATTCCGGCTCATGGCAGATCAGCAAAAGGCTTCCTCTGTACTCTCTCAGGGCTTTTTTCAGCTCGTCCTTGGCATCCACATCCAGATGATTGGTAGGCTCGTCCAGAACAAGAATATTGGTATCACGGTTCACCAGCTTACACAGACGTACCTTTGCCTGCTCGCCGCCGCTTAAAACACGCACCTGACTTTCAATATGCTTTGTAGTAAGGCCGCATTTGGCAAGCGCCGAGCGGATTTCATATTGAGTATAAGAAGGAAATTCCTGCCACAGTTCCTCAATGCAGGTATTTTTATTGTCTCCCTTTACCTCCTGCTCAAAGTAGCCGATCTCCAGATTTTCTCCCCGTTCACAGGAACCGGAAATAGCCGGGATCAGACCCAGCATACTTTTCAGAAGAGTGGTTTTTCCAATACCGTTTGTTCCAACCAGAGCAATCTTCTGACCTCTCTCCATAAAGAAATTCAACGGTTTTGACAGAGGTTCATCATATCCGATAACCAGATCGTGTGTCTCAAACAGCATTTTTCCCGGAGTCCGTCCATACCGGAATTTAAACTCCGGCTTCGGCTTTTCTGCTGCCAGCTCGATCACATCCATTTTGTCCAGCTTTTTCTGACGGGACATTGCCATATTTCTGGTGGATACACGGGCCTTGTTCCTTGCAACAAAATCCTTCAGTTCACTGATCTCCTGCTGCTGACGGCGATAAGCTGCCTCCAGCTGGGCTTTTTTCACCGCATAGACCTCCTGAAAATGATCGTAATCGCCCACATAACGGTTCAGCTCCTGATTTTCCATATGATAAATAAGATTCACCACTTCATTTAAAAAGGGAATATCATGGGAAATCAGAATAAACGCATTCTCATAATCCAGAAGATATCGTTTCAGCCATGCAATATGCTCTTCATCCAGATAGTTGGTAGGCTCGTCCAGAAGAAGGATATCCGGTTTTTCCAGAAGAAGCTTAGCCAGAAGAATCTTCGTTCTCTGTCCGCCGCTTAGATCAGTTACATCACGCTCCAGCCCCAGATCCAGAAGTCCCAGCGCTCTTGCAACCTCTTCCACCTTGGCGTCGATCACATAAAAGTCATGAAGAATCAGCTCATCCTGAATATTCCCCAGCTCCTCCATCAGTGCATCCATTTCCTCCGGATCCGCACTTCCCAGCATGTCGCAGATTTCGTTCATGCGCTGCTCCTTCTGAAGAAGAGGATCAAACGCTGATTTCAGCACGTCACGGATGGTCATTCCTTTTTCCAGGACCGCATGCTGATCCAGATAACCTGCATGGACATTTTTCGCCCATTCCACCTTGCCCTCATCCGGCATCAGCTTTCCTGTCACAATATTCATAAAAGTGGACTTTCCTTCTCCGTTGGCTCCGATCAGTCCAATATGTTCTCCCTTCAGCAGACGGAAGGACACATCAGTAAAAATAGCACGATCGCCAAATCCATGTGACAGATGTTCTACGTTCAAAATACTCATAAAATACCCCCTGATGATTTCTGTTATGTTCTATACAGGATCCCTGTCCTGTACTGTATCAGCATCTTTCTCCGTTTTTACAGAGTTTCGTCTGCTATTATATTATTTCTCATAACAAAAATCAATCAGAGGGTTGTTATAAAATATGAAATTTTGCCGTTACTGTTCACATGGCTCTATCCCGCGAGGTGTTTTGGCATGTATATGCCAAAATCCCGAGACATACAAGCCAAAATTCCATTGCCGCAGGCAATCTGAAATGAATTTTGGCTCGTTTCTGTGAACGGAGTGAACAGTAACATTTTCCCTAAGCTGCAGCTATCACACCCAGTCCGCTGCCAAGCCTGCCGCCCTGCATCAGATATTTCCTGGCATTTCTCTGAAGACTGGTATTTTCCGGATATTTTTCCGGATCCTCCATCAGGCAGTCAAAGATCCTTTCTTCCCCTTCCCGGAACTGAAAGTCCACCGACTGGATCTCAAACATCTGCTGAAAGCGGAGAATATTGGAGTTTTCATCTAAAAGCTCCTTTAATCCGGGAAAAAGCAGCCAGGAATGGCATACATACGGAAGCTCTCCGCCCCAGAATTTCCGTCCCATATCCAGAGATTCTCTGCAGGCTTCCGGATTCAGCGGCTGCCCCTCGGGGATATGTATACTGATCACCGGATCGCCCACTGCTGTCTTCCTGCCTTTATATTCAAATTCCCACAGAGATTCTGTTTTTTCAAACTGCAGTCTTCCCAGACGAAAAAGCGTCATTTCCACATGACGCCACAGCCATTCATATTCCTGAATCCCGTATTCCCCATATCTTCGGAAACATACCTGGCACCAGACAGCAATATCGGAGAAGGTGTCAAAAAACACCCTGTCTCCGATTCCTGCTCTCTGATACTTCTCATATGTTTCACATGCAAGTCTGCAGTAATAATAAAGAAATCTCTGTCTGTATCCGGCAAGAGATGCGATCTCCCGGAAAATTTCCTCTCTGTCTGTAAAAAACAGTTCACGGACATACTGATATCGGACTTCAGAGATCTCCTCATTCATTTTTTCCACAATACACACTGCGCCGGAAGGCAGACCGATCTCTGTGCAAAACCTTCTCAGATCCATATTACCGCTCCTCTGCTTCTTTTCGGAATTCCCTGAGATCTACGGTCTCTCCTGTCACTCTGGATCTTTCTGCCGCAAGAGCGATCAGATGGCTTTCCACAGACACGGAAGCTCCGGAGCGTACCTGGGTGCTGTCCTCTCTCAGATACCTTACAAAATCCTTCATCATATTTGTATCGCTTCCGCTGTGCCCTGTAGGTGGTGTATAAAGCCGGATGATTTCCTTTTCCCCTGTGGCAAAATCAGAAAGCTCTATCTCGCCAAGCTCCATATTTCCCCTGAGTTCTCCTTTGGTTCCCATAATATGGATCCTTCTGGCACAGTTTTCCGTAAAGGCGCTCATGGTCATATTGACGGTTACATTGTTTTCAAATTCCAGGTTCACAACCTGATGATCCACCACATTATTGTCACAATGGAACACACAGCGTCCATAAGGACCTGTTTTTAATTCTTCAAGAACGGCTTCCCGTCTGGTATCTGCAGATACTGCGTGGATAAATCCGTCCGGCTCTGCCTTTGGATGCTCAAAATAAAATTTCGGCGCATAAAAAGCACACTGATCCCTGTGAGGACATCCATCCAAACAATAAGCAGGAGCACCTTCCGGTGCATTTTCTTCTTTGAAATATGTCAGATCTCCAAAAGAGCTGACCTTCGTACAGGAGCTTCCTGCCAGCCACAGAAGAATATCCATATCATGGCAGCATTTCTGCAGGATCATAGGACTTGTTTCATCACTGCGTCTCCAGTTTCCCCGCACAAAGCTGTGGGCATGGTGCCAGTAGCCAACCTCTTCGATATGCTGAATACTGATCAGTCTTCCAAGGCGGTCTTCCTCAATAAGATTTTTGATTCTGGAGAAAAAGGAAGAATACCGCAGAACATGACAGATCATCAGGATCCTTCCATATTTTTCTGCCATATTTCCCATCGTGACAATTTCCGAAGCATCCGGAGACATAGGTTTTTCACAGAGTACATGATATCCTTTTTCCAGAGCCTTTGTTACCGGTTCAAAATGCATGGTATCCTGTGTACAGACAAGGGCACAGTCTGCCATTTTTTCCTCTTCCAACAGTTCCCTATAATCCTGATAGCAGCGTTCCTCCGGTATCCCGTGAATCTCTGCGATCAGATTTCTTCTTTCTTCATCCGGTTCTGCTACTGCAACGATCTTCAGATCTTCCGGATGACTCTGAGCATAGGCGGCATACACCCAGCCACCCCGCAGACCTGCTCCGATCAAAACTGCCGTTATTACTTTCATGTTTTTTCCTCCTTTTTAACCTTTTACCGCACCACCGGAAAGAGCTTCCACAAAGAATTTACTGAACACACAGTACAGAATCACAGGCGGCAGGATAATAATCACCATCGCCGAAAACAGACCGTTGTAATTGGTACGGAAGGATGTGGTAAACGTGGACAAAAGCGCCGGAACCGTCAGCTTTTCTCTGTCAACGATCACCAGAGAAGCCCAGTAATACTCATTCCAGTTATTCAGAAACGCCAGAACTCCCGCAGTCATGATTCCGGGTCTTGCAATAGGAAAGATCACCTTCCACCAAGTCATGGCATAGCCGCAGCCGTCGATCCTAGCTGCCTCCTCAAGCTCATGGGGTATGTTTGCATAATAATTTTTGATGACAAAAAAGCTGACTGCCAGCCCGCTGCATGCATAAATAAAGATCAGAGCTCCTCTGGTATTATAAATATGCATTTTATTTACCAGATTATAAACCGGATAGGTAAGGGCTGTAGCAGGAATGAACATGGTGGAATACAGCATCAGGTTTACCAGCTTTTTCCCTTTAAATTCCATTCTTGCCACTACATAGGCGGACATAGAGATCATCAGGATACTGATGACTACAGACACACCGGCAATAATCATACTGTTTCCGAAATATCTCATAACATGGAGATCACGGAAGGTCGAAATATATCCGTCCAGACAGATGGAATCCGGAAGCTGGAACCCGGGTCTTGCCAGAGGATCTTTTTTCAGACTGGAGATGAACAGCCATACCAGAGGCAGCAGAGCCACCAGAACTGCCCATACCAGACAGATATAGGTAAAAATCTTTGTTCCCCGGGACATGGTACGGATCTGTGTTTGAGATTTTGTTTTTCTGCTCATGACTGACCTCCGTTTCTTCGGATTCTTTTTCCTTTAAAAAGCTGGCTGTATAAAAGATTTACAAACACAATGATCAGCATACCTGCAAGGATCTGAATCACTGCTACCGCATTTGCACGGCCAAATTGTGTTCTTGTACTTGTGATTGCAAGCTCACGGATCACATAACTGATACTGTAGGTTCCTGCTGCTCCCTTTGTCAGGAAATAAACCTCATTATAAAGCAGGAAGCCCGCTGTTGCCGAAAGGATAGATACCGTACGAAGCGTATCCTTGATCATAGGGATGGTGATATACCAGTCCTGCTTCAGACCGCTGGCGCCGTCCAGCATAGCTGCCTCTCTTACATCTTCCGGTACTGCCATAATATTTCCCAGGATCATCAGTGTAGTGGTTCCTGTAAAAAAGATATAGGCACAGGTCATGGCGATAAATGCCGGTCCCTTCAGAAGAAGAATGTTTTCGGAAAAATCCGGTTTAAATAAACGAATCACCGGATTCACTACTCCGTATAACGGACTGTACAGCTGCAGAAAGATCATACCCATGGCTGCAGATGAAATCATGCTGGGGATGATATATACATTTCTTGCAAATTTTACCCCCTTTACTTTACGGGAAAATGCCAGAGCGATCAAAGCAGAAACAGGTATCTGCACAAACACTCCCAGAAGCGCCCATATAGTAGAATTCCGAAGAGCTTCCCAGAAATACGGATACAGCTCAAAAATATATTTGTAGTTATTCCACATGTCCGCAAATCCAAAAAACTCCGGGCTGGTAATATTGGTATAATCCCATTTGCAGAAAGAGGTCACAAAGACTGTTACAATAGGATAAAGATAAAATAATACAAATGCAATTACTGTGGGAGCAAGAAAGGCCAGGATAAAGCCTTTTCTCTTCCAGCTCATATTCCTTGTTTTCATAATCGGTTTCCTCCACTTTTTATGATGATAAAAAGGAGACGGCCGAAGCCGCCTCCTACTACCGCCTTTATGCAACAAGGGCTGTCAGCTCCTGCTTTAACTGCTCAAAACGTGCGTCAATATCGGTCCCTTCAACTGCTGATTCCATCAGTGCATTGATGATAGCGCTTCCTACGTCAGACCCCCATACATAGTTCAGATCAGTCACTACAGTTTCTGCAGAATTTACCTGTGTACATGCTTCTGCAAGTTTCTGAGTGATCGGATCACCGCTTTCTTCTGCAAGTGCTTTCAGGTCAAGTGTTGTATTACATGGATTTGCCTGTACGCCGGTAAAGATCTTTGCCTGTACTTCAGGGCTTACCATATATGCCAGGAATTCCAGCGCCAGTTCTGTTTCTGCCTCACTTAAATTAGCGGAAATGGAATGACCGGATCCGGCTGTTACAACGGAAACATTGCCCGGGAATATCTGAGATTCAATCTTATCTGCAAGACCGGCATCAATTCCACTGGCATTCCATACGCCGTTAAAGAGGACTGCTGCTTTTCCGTTTTTATTAAAGTCATCCATAAGATTTCCAACGTCCTCTGTAGTATGATCGGATCCGTTTGCCTGGTCAAGTTTCGCTGCTGTCTTGAAAGCTTCTGCAAACGCTTCAGATTCAATCCCTTCCGGTGTCAGTTCGCCTTCCAGAAGCGCTCTTCCCTCTTCTGTAGATGCAAGAACTGCATTAATGATATAACGGGAGCCCTGTCCTGCGGCATATCCATAGATATCTCCGCCCAGCTCATGAACCTTATCCATGGCTGCTCCAAAGCTTTCCCAGTCCTTAAAAGCCTCTTCTGCGGTAATTCCCGCCTGCTCAAATACCTCTGTGTTATACCAGAGTCCGCGGCTTTCCAGCTGGTCATGAACGGTATAAATATGACCGTCCACATCATTCTGTGTATAGTTCAGACCTACTGCATCCTGAAGATTGTTTTCATCAATATATGGTTTCAGGTCAAGAACAAGCCCCTGGCTGATGGCTGCCAGTGAAAGAGGAAGTCCGCAGTCTACCATATCCGGGAAGTTTCCGCCTGCTACCTCAGCACTGACGATCTCATCTCTGTTCTCTACAGCGATCGGCTCAAACTTTACTTCTCCGTCTGCATGAGTTTTTGCAAACTCGTCATAAATATCTCTCATTACCTTTGCTGCCGGCCACTCGCTCTCATCATGGTAGTATCCGTGATAAAACTCCAGAGTGTCTTCTTCTCCCGCAAATGCAGTCACAGTAGATCCCATAACCGCTGCCATTGTCATTGCTCCTGCAAGAAGAATACTGATGGTTCTTTTTTTCATTTCTTTTCCCTCCATAATATGAAATAGTTTTCGTTTTCCGTCTTGTGCATTTCTGCTTAACTTGTATTTATTTTATTTCATTTTATGGTTGTTTTGAATGAAAGATATTGACTGCAATCCGGTATTATTTTTACTTTTTTACAAAAACATGGATTATTTTTACTTCAGAGAACGAATAAATTCCTCATCAGAAAGCTCTCCTTTCAGAACCTCATCGATTCCTTCCATAAAGCTGTCTCTGGCCCTGGTGCTCCACAGGTTGTCGGGAACCTGTATCCTGATTCCGGCTTCCTTTACCGTATCTGCCGCCTGTACAAAGCGCTCCATTTTCTTTTGATATTTCCGGATATCTATATGAGGATTCGCAGGAACCTGCTCTGTTTCTTTCAAAATCCGTTCCTGTACCGGCTGACTGAGCATGTATTTCACAAACCGGACGCTTGCCTCCTGCTTTTTTTCATCTCCCGTTTTTCCAAGGATATATCCAAGACATGCCGACTCGCATGATATTTTTTCTCCTTCCCCGGAAGGGATCAGCGCATAGGCAGCGTCTATCTGATCTGAGATCATAGGCGCGCCCCAGATTCCGTTAATGTACATAGCTGTTTTTCCGTCATTAAACGCATCTGTTTCATCCCGATAGCTGTAATCTCCATTTGCCCTGGAATACCGATAGATTTTCCGCAGGGTATCAAGAGCTTCCTTCACAGCCTTTTCCTCCAGATAAAGCCGATGGTTCTGAGCCACACTTCCATTTGTAAAATCCTGGGCCGCAAGAATATGATCCATAAAATAAAGGTATGCCTCTGACGACATCTGAAGACATTCTACACCGTTCTGTTCTGCTTTCGCCCAACTATCGATCTGATCGCATGCCTTAAGAAATTCCTCCCAGGTATCCGGAAGCTCCTCTACCCCCGCTGCCTGAAAAATCTCTCGGTCATACCAGTAGCCTCCGCTTAAAAGAAGCACATCCGATATGGTAAAAAGCTGTTCTTCTCCCGTAGTCCAGAAATCAATATTTACAGGAGCAAGATTCCCTGCAAATTCCCGATCTTCTCTGATATATGGCATCAGATCGAGGGCAAGATCATTTTCCGTCATAAACTGATATACCGTATCTTTACCGGATCCTCCCAGAAATACCAGATCCGGGATTTCTCCTACCACAAGCATATCCTCAACCTTACGGACCATTTCGCTTCCGGAGGGCATGGAAAGCTGGTTCAGCTTTACATCAGGATTTTCCTTTTCAAAATCCTGATAAATATCCCGCATGACCACATGATCCTCTTCGGTAGTCCCCCATCCGTGGATCAGAGTGATCTCTACCGGTTCCGGCGCTTTTTCTCCACATCCTGCCAGAAAAACGACAGAAAGAAACGCCAGCCCTGAAATTCTCAGAAGCTTTTTCTTACTCTTCATTTACGCCCCTCTTCCCACTTTGATACTCCTTGGGGGAAACCCCCGTGTATCTTTTAAAGATCCTGGAAAAATATCCGGTATCGTCAAACCCTACCGACTGAGAGATTTCATAAATCTTTCTGTCCGTAGTTTCCATATATACCTTGGCTTTTTCGATTCTTTTTTTCAGGATCACATCAAAAAGATTCTGCCCGCTTTCTTTTTTATAAAGCCTGCTTAAATAACTGCTGTTTGCATGAAGCTCTTCTGCCATATCGTTAAGGGTGATCTTTTTGCTGTAATTCCTTTCAATGTATTCCTGAACCTGGTCATAAAGACTTTCTGCCACTTTTTTCTCCGGCAGTTTTACCAGCTCCTCCTCCAGTTCTTTTTTCTGTTTCTGCAGCTTCCGGGTTACCTTTTCCACTGCAGGAGGAAGCTCTTCCAGAACGGAAAGCTTCAGTACATAATCCGCTACATCATACCGGATGGCTGTTCTTGCATATTCAAAGTCTGTATAGGCGCTCAGGATAATTGTCTGGGTTTCCGGGTACTTTTCATAAAGCTGTCTGCATACCTCCAGCCCGTCGATCTCCGGCATACGGATGTCCGTGATCACAATATCCGGGTGTTCTTCTTCCACTCACTGAAGAAGCTCTCTGCCGTTGTTTACCACACGGATCAGTTCACAGCCCATTTTTTCCCAGTTCATCAGTTTTTTCAGAGCGGTTCTGAGATATGCCTCATCATCAGCTGCTGCTACTTTCCACATATACGCTTCCCCTTTCTGCAGGCAGAATGATCTCTGCCCTTGTTCCTACATTCTTTTCTCCTGTGATATTCATACAATATCTGTCATGATAAAGGATCTCAAGGAGTCGTTTCATATTGGCAAGACCTGTATGGGTATGCTCCGTTTCTTCTTCCAGATCGATTTCCAGGTCTTCTGCGCGTTCCTCATATCCTACTCCATTGTCTTCCACTACAATATGGAGCATGTCATCCTGCTCAAAAAGACGGATCCGAACCATACCCCCGCCACTTTTTGGCTCGATCCCGTGGGACACTGCATTTTCCACCAGGTTTTCAATAAGAAGCCTTGGAATCCTGAAATTCTTCACATCCTCGCTTCCATATTCGATCTCATAGGTAAGCTGGTCTTCAAACCGGCTTTTCTGAAGATAAAGATAAAAATCCACCAGTTCCATTTCCTGAGATACCGGAATACGGATTTCCTTTTCCCGGAATATTTTGCCCCGCATCAGTCCGGAAAATGCCTGAAGTCCTCTGTACAGCTCCTCATCTCCGGCAAGTCTGGCACGGATGCTGAACATGGCAAGGATATTAAACTGGAAATGAGGATTGATCTGTGCCTGCAGATACTTGGTCTGCGACCGGGCTGCAAGAAGCTGTTTCTCATAGACCTGCTTGATGAGATACTGGATCCTTTCTGCCATTTCATTAAAGATCACACTGATCTCATGGATCTCGGAAATAGAAGAATCCTCCATACGAACATCCAGATCCTTTTTTCCAAATGCCTCCAGATTATCTGCCAGCGTCTTTAATGGTCTGGTAAACCGAAAACTGATTCCCAGCATCATGGCTCCAATAAATATAAGAGCCAGAAAGACCACTGCAAAAAAAGTAACCATAGTAGGTTTCAGGATCACATAAATATTATCCATTCCCACAGATACCGCCGCGCAGGTACCAAACCCTGTTCCCATAGACGCATAAAGAGTCCTGATTCCTGCGATCCTTTTTTCTCCCACGGCATTCAGTTCCAGATGGTTCAGCTCTCCGGCTGTCTGCTCCGCCCCTGCGGAGATCAGGATATTTTTTTGCTGGTCGCTGACAATCCAGTTTCCATGACTGTATGTTTCGATCTGGGCAAAAATATCCCGCATCCCCTCTTTTGCGATTCCAAGGACACAAATCCCCAGCTCTTCCATGCCGTCTCCATAAACACGAAAACAGAGGTTGATCTCATCAGCCCCTGACGTCATCTGATATCTTTCTTCTGTTTGGCGGAAATCGCGCATCATTTCCAGATAACCAATCTCCTTGTTTCGTCCTGCCGAAACAGTCATTGGATAGTAATGCTCCCTGACATACTCATCCTTTTTATTAAACAGGCACACACTGGTCACAAAAGGACTCTGTCCTTCTGTCATATTCCGATTGGAAAATAATTCCATACTGTAGGAAAGCTGTTTTTCCATTTCTGCCCGGTCTGTCCAGTCTGCGTCAAAAAAATCCTGCAGTGTGGAATTGTGGCGGATCATCACTGCCCCGTCCTGAATAAACTGCATTTTTGACTGATAGTTCTGAAGGGTATTCTGGAGGATATTTTCCATATCCTCCCTGATATTCCCCAGAAAAAACACAAAAAACATCACGATCATCACTGTTCCAAAAAGAACCAGCGCGCCAAAAGATGTTGCCATCGTCAGCAGTGTGATCTCTCTTTTTAATGTCCGTTTCTTTTTTCTGCCGCTCATGCTCTCTCCTGTCTGTTTTCTGCCGGTCTTCCGGTCAGCTGTATTTTTCCAGACTTTCCAGAAGCTGTGCATAAACCCGGTCAAGTTTCTCCGGATCCCTGCTGTATGTATGATTATTCGTAAACATCTGATCCAGCAGCCGGTCATGAAGCTGCGGATCTTTTTTCAGGAGCAGTCCCCAAAGTGCCGCATCCTCTGCTCCTCTTCGCTGTGCTTCCAGACGCATACTGATCTCCGGTCCCTCTTTTCCCGGATACACCAGAAAAGAATCACCACAGGGAAAGGCAGTTCCTATTCCTGTATCATTCGGACAGCTGGTTCCTTTGAATGGATCCATTCCTCCCGGAAACTGGTTAAATCCCCAGTGGAGGAATCCGGAAATCCTGTTTCTGGCACAGCCCCAGAACAGAAGTCTTCCACGTATCAGATGAAAATCCAGAAAACGATTAAGCCATTCTCCCTCCGGCCCGCAGCAGACATAAGTCCACACAGTTTCACCCAGACGGATAAGCTGATCAAACTCAGCCTTCTTTTTTTCATATCCGGCTGTTCCCGGAACCCAGATATCCACTCCTCCATAAAACTCCGCAGTATCAACCGCTTCTATGATCTGTACACCAGGAAGATATTTCCGAAGGATACCTGCAGCCAGATAATACTGCCGGCGCCTTGCCTCCAGAGCCTCCCGATCCTTTACATGGATATCCGGCTCATCATGGATATGGAACAGGATCTTTTTTTCCCATCCGTGCTTTTTCAGATAGGAAGCCAGCGCCTGTACCAGCTTCACTGTATGAACATAACCTTCCAGTGTATCAAACTTCAGATTTTTATCCATCATACAGGTAAAGCTGTCCGTATACATATCCGGACTTCCGTCCGGAAGAAATCCACGGTGAAGAAGCGCTCCAATCTCCATGATTTCCATTCCTTCTTCAAAAAAGCATTGAATCACCGGTGTTAAGTACTCAAAGTCAAAAGCAGGCAGTTCTTTGATGTTTACGCATTTCTCGTCCAGCTGAATATAAAAAATTTTCTGATGCAGTCTCCTCATAGCGCGGATGTATACTCTCAGCATATCCAGATACTCCGGTGTTCCCATTTCCACATGATGGAACCGGCTTATTGCCTCCAGGGAAAACCAGTTTGTAACGGGAAACGCATCCTCTGGAATCCGCACGCTGCAGACCTTTACGGACACACCGCCTTCCCAGAAGCCTTCTTCTGTTTCTGCCCCAAGACTCAGGTGGTATTCTCCCGGCTCCAGATCCTTGTCCGGCACAAGGCAGAGATACGCTGCGGCCTTCCGGTTCTTTACGGGAATCTCCCCGCTGTCTGTCCTGCAAAGACAGTCATAAACACGAAAAGGTGCCAGACGGGTCACATAATCCGGTTTTTCTCCCGGCGGTGTTTCCAGCACCATAGCGCCTCCCTGAGAAACTCCGTCTCCGGTATTATATTCCACCGGAATGTCTTTCATTTCATACCATTCTCCACAAAACCCCTTTCCCTTCAGGAAAAAGTTCACCTTTTTTCCACTGGTCTCAAGTATCAGCTGGATCCCTGGTCTGCCATTTCCAGCCATGGTGATCTGCAGTTCCTCCGGAAGTCTGCCGCACAGACTGTCCGGATAGAGAAATTCTTCTCTTGTGGTTACCATACCTGTTAATTCCATAATACACTCCTGACTCTATGATTTTATCATACCTTTTTTTCCAGTTTTCAGCAACAGGATTCTTCTGTTTTTCAATTATTACACCCATCGTCAGCCTTTGACTCCTGATGCCACAATGCTCTGCTTCAGCTGTCTGGAAAACAGAATAGACAACAGTATCACTGGTGTGATGGTCACAACAGCAAGCCCCATCAGAGCATTCTGTTTGGTTCCTGCATTATTGGAAATATTATAAAGAGCCACATTTAAGGTCCACAGATTCTGATCCTCTGTTACCAGCCATGCCCAGAAAAAATCATTCCAGTTTCCAATAAATGTCTGCAGCGCAATAAGAGAAATAATCGGCTTGGACAGGGGCATACATATTCTGGAATAAAGATACCAGCTTCCGGCTCCGTCCAACGCGGCTGCTTCAAAATAGCTTCCCGGGATCTGATCAAAAAATCCCTTGTACAGATACACATAAAAGCCGTACGGATAAAGGAACGGAAGAAGAAGCGCCGCATAGTTATTATAAGCTCCCATTTCCTTATACATGATCAGCTGAGGAAGCATAATACTTGCAAAAGGAACCATCATTCCGCCCAGGAAAAACATCAGTACAAATTTTCCGGTTCTTTTTGACAGTTGTCTGCTGATCACAAAAGCACATACGGAACAGAGGATCACCTGGGCAACCATTGCAAAACCAATAACAATCACACTGTTGATCACAAAAGTCATAAATCCCATTTTGACGATCCGTCCGCTCTGAGGATAAATATAGGCAGGCATATCCAGATAATATTTAAAGCTTTCCAGATTCAGAAGATTCTTTGTCTTATCACCTACACTTACCAGTTTTCCGACAGTCTGATATTTTTCATTCAGCACAGAGCTTACCTGTTCAGTAAAATTGTTTCCAAGTCCTTCTTCTACCTTTTTATCAATCCCGTCTGCGTCAAATTCATATCCGATAGACTCACATGCACGGATATAGCGGTCATCATGCAGAAGAATCTCTTTTTTGATCGCAGTTCTCTTATAAATACCATAGTCACATTCCATCTGCAGCTTCATCTGATGCGCTCTGGAATGAAACAGTGTTTTTCCGTCCTTTGTGCCATATACCTGAATTTCCATAATAGACTGATCCGCAAGCTTGAAGTTGGTTCCGAACATGGCAAGCACATTGTCCTGCATCATCTGATCCTTTAAGGCCTCTTCACTTTCAAATTCCTGACCGGAGTAATCAAACACAAGAGACACACTGTTTGCGCTGCCCGGAAGAAGCTTCGGAGGCACCTCATAAATCTGCGAGTTATCCTTCATGGAGCTGGATACGGCAAAAATCATGGGATACAGCATCAGCGCCGCAAACAACAGGGATACCACAACTGCCACGATCTTAAGACAGCGCTCTGATTTTCCATAATGGATTTTATTTTTATTTCTTAAGCTTTTCATTGCTCTGCCCCCTCTAGTTGTTTTCTGACTTTTCAAAATGCATCTGCATCATAGTCAGGGCCGCTATCACGATCAGCAGAACTACCGATGCAGCAGAACCGCGTCCATAATTCAGATCCTGATTAAATGCATTGTAAATAAAAATACCCTGTGTGGTAGATGCTCCGCTGGGTCCTCCGGATGCATACATATAAGGAGCATCCAGCATCTGCATAGTTGTGATCACACACATAATAAGCTGAATAAAGATCATAAAGGAAATGTTTGGAAGTATAATATGTATGATCTTTTTAAATCCTGTACATCCGTCCAGAGCTGCCGATTCCATGATATCTGTGGAGACTCCCTGTATGGCTGACAGATAAAGCAGTACGGTCAGACCGCCTCCCAGCACCCCCGGAAAGATAATACAGAATTTTACCAGATTCGGATCACTGAGCCAGGTCTGAGGCTCTCCGCCGAAAAACTGCACGATCTGATTTGCCACGCCATAATCCGGATGCCAGATCCATTTCCAGATGATCACATTTACTGAAGTAGGGATCAGAGCCGGAAGAATATAAAGTGTTGTCAGGCATTTCTGTAATTTGATCAGCTCGTTCAGAAGGAGCGCCTGAATCAGCGGGATAAAGAAACACATGCAAAGCTGCAGCATCAGGAAAATAAAGGTGTTTTTCCAGGAATCCCAGTAAAACTGCATCTGAAACATTTCCATATAATTCTCAAATCCCACAAATTTTCCCGGAGGATTGATTGGGTCATATTGAAACAGAGAAATATAAAATGCGCTGAAAATAGGATAATATTTCAGCCACACAGTAAATGCCATGGGAAGAAACAGGATACACCACGGCGTTATTTTTTTCCGGAACATATAGCTGCCCGGCTTTACGGCAAGAGATCTTTTCTTTTTCTTACTCATTTTCCGTACCTCCATTTTTCTGCATGATTCTGTTAGCTTAGAGTATAAAGAAACGTAATGCTTTCTGAAATATACTAACCTTACTTTCAGGTCACTTTTTTTAACGTCTTGAACCGTGTTCCTGCTGCACCTTAAAAAAAGTGACCTTTTTTATGCAATTTCGTTAATTTTATTCTTGAGTTTCCGCAAAATGTAATTTAAACATAAATGACTTCTCCTAAAGCACCAATCTGCCCAATTTTAATGAATCAAGAACGACAGTATTCAGGAGTAAAGGCACTTTAATAAGCCCCGCCGGAACCGGACTTTGGGAGAGTTATACTTTTATCTATTTAAGCGACTAGCTTAAGGCAGAGTTGACGGTATGCCGGACGTTTTGTCCGGAACCAGAGTCTGACACCTTCCTTGGCATGCGATAGTATGCCAAGGATGCCTTTCGCCAGCCGATAATAGCAGAAGAACACTTTTTCCTTTATAGGATCTGCTGATTTTATGATGGAAACCTTTAATGCATTTGTTTCGGATGACATTGAAATCATTGCCAGAAATGCCATGCATAAAGTGATATAAAAGTTAAGTGCGTTGATTGCGCAAAGCTTTCGTACACGGAAGTTTTCAAATTGGAACATCTGCTTTTTGCAACGGAAATATTCCTCGATCTTCCATCTTGAAAAATAGGTTCTTGCCACTTTGATTACATCTTCTTTGGATTTAATTTCTTTGTTCGTGGCAAGCATCATTGGATGTTCTGTAATACCGTAAACCAGTACCAGATAAATATCTTTTCTGGAAGCTGTGATTTGGACTTTGACATGGGAAATATAAGCCTCATGATTTTTTCCCTTATAGAATACATTGGTTTTGATTTTCCCTTTACGGCGGTTACGCAGTTCAGTGGCAAATGTCCATTTATTATGATAAAGAAGCTTGCGGTTTGATTTTAACCGAATCACATAATTCTGCTTTAAAGCATCTAGCTTTAGGAACATCTTGTTATCATCATAACCACGATCCATACAAAAAGTTGCTTTTTCAAAGAGAGCCGCGCCTTGTTCCATGGCCTCAAAAGTAATGGTATTGGCAGACTTGTAATCTTTTTCAGTTGAAGAGTGTATTTTTGAAAAGATACTAACAGGATGATTACTGGTAGTAAGGACACATGCTTCTGTTACATGGTACCCTTTTTTATAAACATTTTTAGTCGATGTACTTTCTGAACCATCACGAACGATGCCAAGGGATTCAAATTTATAACCATCCGGTTTTACAACATCGCTGTCATCAATGTAAATGACTGGTTCTGCCGGAACCCATTTCTTGATTTGCTGAAGATAAGATGCAGCAGCTTCAGCAGGAGTACCTTTATCAAGATGTCTGGAAAGGCGATCCACAATATTTATCTTTTTGGAATCTTCATGAAGCTGGTCAGCAACATCTGTCAGAAGACAGCTGCCAGAGGCAAGTATGCCATAAGTAATATCAGCAGTAAATTTACGTTCGGGCTTAGAAAGATGTTTTGAAATTTTATTTGTAAAAGTTAAAATTTTTCGTTTCAAAATGTAAGTATTTGATGTAAAATAAGTCATAAGGAATCCTCCTTCTTTTTGTTTAGTAAGGTTTTGATTTGACACTTAAATTTTACATCAAAAAGGAAGAAGATTCCTTATATTTTGAGCATTTTTTTAAAGTTGTTTATAACAAAGCACGTAAAATAGGAGGGCTGTGGATAAAACTACGGAAACTCAAGTTCTTTATATGATGTCTTTTTTCACTGACTGTGCTATAATAAATAAAACTTTATGTATGGTATCCATATATATCCGTCCGGAGGTTTTGTATGAAACTGTTCACTTTTATCCGCACCCTCAGACATAAATGGAATGCTCTGGTAATCCGCAGGCTTCGCAAAGTAGGCATTTTTAAACGACTGAATATTTCTTTTCTGGTGCTTTTGCTTACTTCTGCTTTTTTTCTGACGTTTTTTTCATTCTTTCAGTATTCCAGAGAGATCAGCCTGAACCTTGACCGATATACCACTATGTTAGTACAGAATGCAGGTCTGAAAATCCAGGACACCATGAAAGATTACGAAAATACTGCTCTGAATTTTTATGATGATATCCATATCCTCAATGCTGTCTCAGAAAATTCTGCTCTTTCTCAGAACCGGACCCCGGAAGAAGAAACGCAGTTTCAAAAAAATACATTCCTGATAGAAAACAGGCTCTATGATCTGCGACAGAATCAGAAATATATTGTAAATATTCAGTTTGTCACTCCGGACTGTCAGTACCATATGGTAGAGGAAAACGGCTTCCAGAGAGGCGGTACTATCCGGGATCTGGATTCCTTTTATCAGTCTGAATTTTATCTTCTTCCACAGGAAAAAAGGGGATATCCTGTATGGATGGACAGTCGGGAACAGACAGATATTTTTTATAAGAATGAACAGAATGTATACGGTTTTGCCAATATCATCACTCTTGGCATCGCCGTTTATGGACCATATGATCGGGAATTTCTTGGTGTTCTGCTTTTTAATATTGATCCAGATACTTTTTTCGACGCTGTGGAAGGCACTATGGATGACGACAATACCGGCAATACCTTTCTCATTGGAAAAGACGGGATCCTCCACTGGTTTAACCCCAGTATCAATGCCCCCTCTCTTCCTTATGATCCTGTCCTTTACCAGCAGATGCAGAGTAAAGGAAAAAGCGTTGAACGCACTTTGATCAACGGACAGAATGTACTTCTTGCCTATGAACAGATTCCGGGAACAGGACTTTTCACCTGCTATGTTGCTGATCTGAATACACTTATGAAACATCCGTTTCATATCCGTAACCTCTGTCTCCTGGTGCTTGCCGGAACAGTGATCGCCTGCTTTATTCTCTCCTATTATGTAACCTTCAGTATTTCCGACCCTCTGAAAAAACTGAATTATGTAATGAAAAAAACAGGCAGCGGAAAATGGACTGCCCGGTATGAAAACAGCGGTCATGACGAGATCACTGATCTTGGAAACCGTTTCAACGAAATGGCAGAAAACACCAATCATCTTATTGATCAGGTATATATTTCAGAAATCCACCGGCAACGTACTCTGCTAAGCTGGAAAAACGCTCAGCTGGATGCCATGCTTATGCAGATCAATCCTCATTTTCTTTATAATACTCTGGATATCATCCGCTGGGAAGCCATGTATGAGACCAATGGCGAAAGTCCTGTTACAGAGATGATTGAAAAATTCAGCCGTCTTTGCCGGCTTGGAATGAAAACCGGTGGAAACACAATTCCGTTAAAAGAAGGAATCGAACATGCTTCGATCTATATGGATGTGATCAATTTCCGCCACAGCGATAAAATACAGCTTATTGTGAAAACAGAAGTAAATGAAAATGAAGTTTATATCCCACAGTTTATGCTGCAGCCTATTATGGAAAATGCAGTGGTCCATGCTTTCGGAGATGCGAGCCATGGTTATTTTATCCGCCTCCGGTCTTTTTCTGAAAATGGAAATCTGTATATTCTTATAACAGATAACGGGAAGGGTATGACCGGGGAAGAGCTTGCTTCTCTTAAACAGTCTCTTAACAGGGAAGAAGTCTCTGATGAAAGTATCGGACTTGTGAATGTCCATCAGAGAATCCGCCTTTTTTACGGGGAAGATTACGGAATCCACATTTCCAGTTCTCCCGGAAAGGGTACAGAAATCAAAATACTCCTGCCCCTGAGGGATCATTCGGAAAATATGGCAGGAAATATGAGAGGAACAGATATTTATGATCTATCAGGTACTGATTGTAGATGATGAAGAAATTGTATGCCGCGGACTGGCGCAGTTTGTAAAATGGAAAAAATACGGATTTGAAGTTGCTGCAACTGCTTCCAGTGTGGACGAGGCTCTTTCTGTTATGAAAAAAAGCCATATTGACGTAGCTTTTATGGATATTCGTATGCCGGGCAAAACAGGACTTGAGCTTCTCCGTATTATCAGACAGGAATATCCTGATGTAAAATCCGTGATCCTGAGCGGGTACTCTGATTTTTCCTACGCTCAGGAAGCGATCCGTAACGGAGCCGTAGATTATCTGACAAAGCCTGTGGTACTGAAAGATATTGAGGCACTTCTGGAACGCCTGAAAAATGATTTTGATGCCATACAGGATGATAACCGTATACGATGCAACCGGATGGAAGCACTGCTCCTTTCTGCTGCCAAAGGCTACTCAAAAGCGGATGCTGTGCGCTTTAATCTTCCCGCCCTGGAATCCTGGTACGGGCTGTCTCTGATGCTGAAAGACAGAAAACTCTCTGAGGAAGATATCACCTGCAAAAAAGAACAGATGCGAGGGCAGATTTCCGCCCTTGTGCCGTCTGCAATTTTTCTTGAAGATGAGGTGTTTTCCCTCTTCTGCCTGATTCCGTGGGATCCACAGAACGACTTTCATTCTTTCACCACGCTTCTGGAACAACTGTGCCCGGAGCTGGAAGAATGGGCAACCGGAGCAAGCAAACAGAAATACGGTCTGGATGCTCTTCATGAGGGATGGGAAGAAGCCTGCCGGGCTCAGCACTATCACCGTGCCGGAAGCAAAGAGGGAACCATTCTTTATCAGAACATTGAAAAACTGTTTTCAAAAAATGCTCTTCCACTTCAGGATATCCTGCCACAGCTTTTCCAGAAGCTTACCAATCCTGAAACAAGAGATGAAGTCCCTTCTCTTCTCAATACATCGCTGACATCTGTCCTCAGTCAGGATATTTCTCTCACCCAGTATCAGACTGCATGTATCAGTTTTCTTATTGAACTGAACAGTTGTCTGAAGGATCTTTCCCTTCCGGAAAAGGAACTTCATTCCAGTCTGAATCAGGTATTAAGCAGTATTCTTCTTTCTCAGAACTATCAGGGATGTACCGGCTGTATGACAAAATATCTTGACTGGCTGATCAGCCTTTTAAATCAGTTTAACGAACAGTCTCTCGGAAAAGATGTTATACGGGAGATCCAGATTTTTATACGCCGTAATTATGCAGAAAACATTACCCTTAATTCCCTTGCCGAGCAGTTTTACTTACATCCTAATTATCTGAGCAGACTTTTTAAAGAAAAAACCGGTCATAATTTTGTGGAATATCTTACAGAAATACGAATGGAAAAAGTGAAAGAACTTCTTATAAACTCTGACAAAAAAATAATTGAAATCTGCGATATAACCGGATACGACAATCCCAGATATTTCAGCAAAGTATTTAAACAGTATACCGGCATGTCACCCAGAGAATACAGAGAAAATCTGAAAAAATAAAAACATATCTGCCGTATCCCGGTTCAGATGATAGAAAATCAAAGGAGTCACCGCTTTAACTCGTGGTGGCTCCTTTTCCATCAATAATACTCATGGTCGATCTGAATCACCGGAGAATACTGTCCTCCGGGCAGTTCTTTTATCTTTTCTTTCAGGTTATTCATAATCTCATTGTCTGTCTTCTGGCAGCAGCTTGGCACAGACACATCAAAAATCAGATTTGTATTGGTAGGTCCCTTTACCATTCGGAAATCATGCATACTGAAAGATTCGTCTGTTGTCTTCACAACTGTTCTCACCTTTTCCTGCATATCCAGTATTTCCTTATCATCTGTAACAATGGGATCCATGTGGATCGTTGCAGAGCAGTGAAGTTTTTCCTGGAGCTCATGCTCAATATGATCAATCTGTTCATGAATTTCCTGGATATCTCCCTCTGCATCTACTTCCGCATGAAGTGAGATCATCAGTCGGCCCGGGCCATAATCGTGGACGATCAGGTCATGGATTCCATATACCAGTTTATGAGAAGTAACAATATCTCTGATCTCTTCAATAAATTCTTCCTTTGGCGGCTGCCCCAGAAGAAGATCCATGGTTTCCTTTATGGTAGAGGCCCCTGTATACAGAATAAACAGTCCCACCAGAATACCAAACCATCCATCCAGAAGAAGTCCTGTAAACTGGCTGATCACCGTAGCCGCCAGAACAAGGGCTGTGGAAACGGTGTCGCTTAAACTGTCCATTGCAGTCGCTTTCATTGCAGCGCTTTCTATTTTTTTCCCTACGGCCCGGTTATAATAAAACATATATACCTTTACCAGAATGGACACAGCCAGAATACCAATGATCACAGGGCTGCTTTCTACCGGCTCCGGATGGATCAGCTTTTCTATGGAAGACTTTACAAGCTCAAATCCCATAACAAGTATGGCAACTGATACCAGAAGTCCTGAAATATACTCCATTCTTCCGTGTCCGAAAGGATGTTTCGGATCTGGTCTCTGTCCGGAGATCCGGAAACCGATCAGGGTTATGATCGAGGAGCCCGCATCAGAAAGGTTGTTAAATGCATCTGCAGTAATGGCTATGGAACCGCTCAAAAATCCGGCCATCCATTTTCCCAGAAAAAGCAGGATATTTAGCCCGATCCCCACAGCACCGCAGAGAGTCCCGTATGCCTGTCTCACTGCCGGAGAACTGTAATCCTGCCTGTTTTTAATAAAAATCGAAGCCAAAAACTGAATCATATTTCCATCTCCTATTCCTGTTTCATTCCCTCGATTCTAACACATTCTATGATAAAATTCCAGAAATATTTACTTTTAACCGAAAAAATGCTATATTGCATATATAAATCTATACAGAAAACTATCTGTTTTCAGGACATATCCATTTCAGCTTTTATGACAGAATTTTAAACAGGAGAATAGCCCATTATGAAGAATCTTGAAAAAATCGCTCTGCTGATCGATGCAGACAACACTCAGCTTTCCAAACTGGAAACTGTAATACAGGAACTCTCTGCTTATGGACGTATTGTTGTAAAAAGAGCTTACGGAAACTGGAGAAAAGAAGCTCTGAAAAACTGGGAAGATGAACTGAAAAGACTTGCCATCAAAGCAGAGCAGCAGTTTGACTATGTTTCCGGCAAAAACGCCACGGACATGGCACTGGTCATTGACACTCTTGATCTGCTCCACAAAGAAATCTATGACGCTTTTGTGATCGTTGCCAGCGACAGCGACTACACCCCTCTTGCTATCCGGCTCCATGAATCCGGTGTGTATGTAATGGGCGTAGGCGAGAAGAAAACTCCCTCTGCTTTTCGCAATGCCTGCGATGAATTTCTTTTCCTGGAAAACATGAGCAAATCCTCAGAAATCTCTTCTTCCAGATCGGAAAGCAAAACAAACGGACGAAAAGAAACTGCTGGCAGTGATCCTGAAGAGCAGTCAAATACCGATGAGCTGCGAGATATTCACAAGCTTCTGAAAATTGCCTGGGATAAATATCAGGATGATGACCGCTATGTCAATGTCAGCTCTGCCGGTCAGTATATCAAACGTGCAAAGCCGGACTTTGACGCCCGCACCTACGGCTTTATGAAGCTTCCTGATCTTATTGAAGCTTTTCCAAAAAAATATGCAATGAAGCGCTATCCCGGAAAGGGAACTGTCACTATCATTGCATATAAGTGTAAATGATCTTTCATTTTTATGAATCAAAAAATTCAATTCCCATAAGAGTCAGTCCGTGAGCCGGCGCTGTCGGACCGGAAACAGAACGGTCGCAGGCATTAAGAATCTCGCGGACTCTCTCCGGCGGATACTGTCCGTTTCCCACCTGTATCAGAGTTCCTGCAATAATTCTTACCATATTGTACAGAAATCCTTCCCCGGAAACACGGATAGTAACAATATCTCCGTCCCTCCATACATCAATTCCCGTCACAGTCCGGACCGTTGATTTTACCTGGGCTCCTGTACCGCAGAAGCTGGCAAAATCATGACGGCCAATCAGATAAGAGGTAGCTTCTCTCATTTTTTCCACATCAAGCTTATAATGATAAAAATAAGAATAAAGTCTTTCTGTAGGCACGGGGAATTTCCTGTTGAGGATCCTGTACTCATAAGTTTTTTCACTGTCACAGTATCTTGGGTGAAAATCCGGTTCCACTTCCTCGGAAAGCTGTATGCGGATGTCCTCCGGAAGCCTCTGATTCAGCGCATAGGAAATTTTTTCTCCGGGAATTTTTGTGTTTGTGTCGAACACAGCAACATTCCCCAGGGCATGCACTCCTGCATCTGTGCGACTTGCTCCTATTGTCTCTATTTTTTCGCCCAGAAGCTCTGACAATGTATCATTGAGAACTCCCTGAATGGTGATTCCATTTGGCTGGATCTGCCAGCCGCAGTAATTTGTGCCGTCATAGGCAACTACAAGTCCTACTCTTTTCATATTCCTGCCACCCGAAATCCAATTGCAACTGCAAGATACAAAGCCAGTATCATATAGGTTACATGATCCCTTTTTTCATAATGAAGAGGTTTCATCTGAGTTCTCTGGTCTCCTCCGTGATAGCATCTTGCTTCCATTGCCATAGCAAGATCATTGGCCCGGCGAAATGCAGAGATAAACAGCGGCACCAGAAGGGGAACCATATTTTTCACCTTCTGAATCAGATTTCCATTCTCAAAATCTGCTCCTCTTGCGATCTGCGCCTTCATGATCTTGTCTGTTTCCTCCAGAAGTATGGGAATAAACCGAAGGGCAATGGACATCATCATTGCAATTTCATGAACCGGCACATGAATCTTATTCAGAGGACGCAGACCTCTCTCCAGACCATCTGTAAGCTGATTTGGTGTCGTGGTCAGCGTCATAAGAGAAGAACCGATCACCAGATAGATCAGACGGATCGCCATCTTTCCGGCCAGTGAAATTCCCTCTCTTGTGGCTTTAAGGAAGCCAAAACTCCAGAGCACCTCACCCGGTGTCAGAAATACATTAAACACCATGGTGATGATCAGGATAATAAAAATTGCTTTCAGCCCCTTAAAAATAAATTTTACAGGAACCTTTGATATTTTTATTACAGCAGCCAGAAATACTGTTGCCACTGCATACCCCGGAATCGTATTGAACAGGAACACAGAAATAATAAAAACAAGGGTTCCCATCAGCTTTGTCCTGGGATCCAGTTTATGAAGAGGGGAATCCGCAGGATAATACTGGCCAATCGTAATGTCTCTGATCATTTCTCATTTCCTCCCTTCAAAAGAGGAGAGCCTGCTTCTTTCAGCGCTCTGAGAATATCGTCCCTCGCCTCCTCCACAGTTGTCGCATTGGGATCTACCTTCAGCCCTTTCTGTTTCAGGGCATGCATAATATAGGTAATCTGAGGCGCTGCCAGTCCCATAGCCTCCAGCTCCTGATAATGGCTGAACACCTCTCTTGGAGTATCGTCAAAGGCAATCTGTCCACGGTTTACCACGATCAGACGTTCTACATATTTTGCCACGTCTTCCATGCTGTGGGATACAAGAATGATGGTGATTCCACGAGCCTTATGAAGCTCTGATATCTGATCCAGGATCTCGTCCCGGCCTTTGGGATCAAGTCCGGCTGTAGGCTCATCCAGGATCAGGATTTTGGGATTCATGGCAAGAACGCCTGCAATGGCAACTCTTTTTTTCTGACCTCCGGAAAGTTCAAAAGGCGATTTACTGAAATTTTTTTCTTTAAATCCAACCTGAAGAAGCGCTTTTTTTGCTTCAGCCTCTGCTTCTTCACGGCTCATTCCCTGATTCATGGGACCGAAGCACACATCAGAAAGCACATCGCTTTCAAAAAGCTGATGCTCCGGATACTGAAATACCAGTCCAATCTGGCTTCTTAAATTCCGCCTGTCGTATTTTTCTTCCCATACATCTTCTCCGTTATACAGAACCGTACCTGAAGTGGGACGGATCAGAGCATTCAGATGCTGGATCAGTGTGGATTTTCCGCTTCCGGTATGACCGATCACTCCGATAAACTGTCCGTCCGGAATTTCCAGATTGACATCCTTCAGCGCATGGATCTCATAAGCAGTTCCGGGACTGTAGGTATATGTGATATTTTTTAATTCTATTGACATAAGCAATTCACCAGTTCTTCCGTAGTAAGGATTCCATCCGGAATATCAACTCCGGATTTTTTCAGTTCATGGGCAAGAAGCGTCACCTGGGGCACATCCAGTCTGTATTTTTTCAGCATATCCACCTGAGAAAAAATCTCCCCTGGGGTACCCTCCATCACTACATGCCCTTCGTCCATAACATATACATGGTCTGCATCAATGACTTCCTCCATGTAGTGAGTGATGAGAACTACTGTTACTTTTTCCTGCCGGTTCAGCTGATGCACTGCTTCCAGAACCTCTTTTCTACCGTTTGGATCCAGCATGGCTGTAGGTTCGTCAAGTACAATACATCTTGGACGCATTGCCATTACTCCCGCAATGGCAACTCTCTGCTTCTGTCCTCCGGAAAGCTTGTTGGGAGAATGGTGGCGGTATGCTGCCATTCCGGTTTTCTGAAGACTTTCATCTACCCGTTTCCAGATATCTTCTGTGGGAATCCCCATATTTTCCGGTCCGAATCCCACGTCTTCCTCCACAACAGTTCCAATGATCTGATTATCAGGATTCTGAAATACCATTCCTGCTTTCTGCCGGATCTTCCACAGCTCCGGCTCCTTCATGGTATCCATGTTATCGATCCATATAGTTCCCTCTGTAGGAAGAAGCAGTGCGTTAATATGTTTGGCAAAGGTGGACTTTCCGGATCCGTTATGGCCCAGAACAGCCACAAACTCTCCTTCCTGAATATCAACGCTCACTTGGTCCACAGCTCTCTGAGTCTCCTGTATGTTTCCATCGTCATCGTATTTAAAATAATCAAATCCCAGTTTCAATGCTTTGATGATTCCCATATCCGTATCCTTTCAGACTTCCTCAGAAGGCTCTTTGCTGTCTGTAAGAGCTTCGATCACTTCCCAGATTTCATCTCTTCCCTGCTTGGTCTCAGCTGAAAAAGGAATCACTGTGCTTCCTTTTTTCAGCTGAAGTCCTTCCTTTATCATTTTCAGATGCTTCTGGATCTGACTTCTTTTTAATTTATCCAGTTTGGTGGCTATGATGATAGGTTCGTAGCCGTTATGGAGAATCCATTCATACATCTGACAGTCATTGGCAGACGGCTCATGACGGATATCGATCAGGAGAAATACTGCTTTCAGATTTTTTGAAGTATGAAGATACTTCTCGATCATTTTTCCCCATTTTTCTTTTTCCGCCTGAGATACCCGGGCATATCCATATCCGGGAAGGTCTACCAGGTACCTTTCGCCATTGATCTTATAAAAGTTGATCGTCTGTGTTTTTCCCGGCTGTCCGCTGGTACGGGCCAGGGACTTCCGGTTCATCAGACCATTGATCAGGGAGGATTTCCCTACGTTGGATTTTCCGGCAAACGCCACTTCCGGCATTCCCGTATCAGGAAGTTTGCTGGTAATTCCGCAAACAATATCTAATTCTGCCTGTTTTATAACCATTTGTTTCCTCTCCTGTCCGGCTCCTTTCACGGATCCGGGATCCTGTTATTTGCTCAGCGCTCTGTGAAGCACATCTGTCATGGTGTCTACAAAAGAAATCTTCAGACCGTCAAGAATCTCCTGATCCAGCTCTTCCACATCCACTCTGTTTTCTGCCGGAACAAGGACTTCTTTTATTTTTGCATATCTGGCTGCCAGAAGCTTCTCTTTCAGCCCGCCAATAGGAAGAACACGGCCGCGCAGAGTAATTTCTCCTGTCATAGCCACATCCGCTCTTACCGGCTTTTTGATGATTGCGGACAACATGGCAGTTGCCATGGTAATTCCTGCTGAAGGGCCGTCCTTTGGAACTGCTCCCTCAGGAATATGTACATGGATATCGTTTTCCTGGAAAAACTCCGGCCTGATCTTATACTGATCTGCTACGGAGCGGATAAATGAAATTCCTGCCTGTGCAGATTCCTTCATCACGTCTCCAAGCTGTCCGGTCAGCGCCAGTTCACCCTTTCCGGGCATCACATTTACCTCTATCTGCAGCGTATCGCCGCCAACCTGAGTCCATGCAAGTCCTCTTGCAATACCGATCTCATCCTTTTTATTTGCCATCATATAGGAATAACGGCTTTTTCCCAGGAACTTATCCAGATTCTTTGTAGTGACCTTTACTTTGTCCTGTCCATTTTCCATGATCTCGCGGGCTGCCCTGCGGCAGATCTGCGCGATTTTTCTTTCCAGTGACCGGACTCCGGCTTCTTTTGTATAAAGATTAATGATCTTTCGAAGAGCAGGCGCCTGAATCGACAGGCTTCCCTTTGGAAGTCCGTTGACCTCCATCTGTTTTGGGATCAGATGATCCTTTGCAATATGTTCTTTTTCATTTTCTGTATAACCGGAAATCTCCAGAACCTCCATACGGTCAAGAAGGGGTCTGGGAATTTCCTGAATGTCGTTGGCTGTGGCAATAAAAAGAACCTCGGAAAGATCCTGGGGAACTTCCACATAATGATCATTAAAGCGGCTGTTCTGCTCCGGGTCAAGAACCTCCAGAAGCGCAGAAGCCGTATCTCCCCTGTGATCGCTTCCTGTTTTATCTATTTCATCCAAAAGCATCAGCGGATTGCTGACACCTGCCTGCTGCAGAGCCGCTGTGATCCTTCCGGGCATGGCTCCTACATAAGTTCTTCTGTGTCCTCTGATCTCAGCTTCATCCCTGACACCGCCCAGACAGATACGGACATATTTTTTGTGAAGGGCCTCTGCCACAGATCTGGCAATAGAAGTCTTTCCGGTTCCCGGAGGTCCCACAAGACAGAGGATAGGGCTTTTTCCGCCCTTTGTCAGCTTTCGCACAGAAAGGAATTCCATGATCCTTTCCTTTACCTCTTTCAGTCCGTAATGTCCTTCTTCAAGGATTTTCCAGGCCTCTGCCAGATCGTCGGAATCCTCAGAACATCTGTTCCACGGAAGCGCCAGAAGTGTTTCAATATAAGTTCCAAGCACAGGACTTTCTGCTGAACTGCTGCTCATGGAGCGGTAACGGCTGATCTCCTTTGTAAGCTTTTCCTTTACTTCCGCAGGAGCATCCAGCTGTTCCAGCTTTTTCCCATACTCATCCGCCATATCGGAAACGCTTTCTTCTCCAAGTTCCTCACGGATCAGCTTTAACTGTTCTCTCAGAATATATTCCCGCTGGTTTTTATCAACCCTGAGCTTCAGTTTTTTCTGAAGATCCTGTCCTACCTTGAAAACTTCAATTTCATTCTGAAGGATTCCTCCAAGGACCTCATATCGCTCTTCCAGAGTAGCTGCCTCCAGAAGCTTCTGCTTATTCTGCCAGGTAAGTGAAATATTTACGGAAATCTGTGTCATCAGTTCTTCAAGATTTTCGATATTCATAATCTGGGCCGCCAGCTCCCGGCTGACCTTTCCGCTTTCCATACAATACTGATGAAACAGACCATGAATTCCTCTGTACATAGCCTCCCGCACAGTGTCTGCATACTGAGCCTCTTCCTGCGTGGAACCGGATATTTCCGCTTCCAGAAACGTTTCTTCCTGAACAAGAGATAAAAGCTCGGCTCTCTCCCGGCCTTCTACCAGAACCCGCAGAAGATCATGGGGAAGCTTTACTACCTGTTTGATATATGCAATGGTGCCCACTCTGTACAGATCTGAAATTCCGGGATTCTCTGTTTCCGGATCTTTCTGCGTCACCAGAAAAATCTCCTGTCTGCGAAGCATTGCCGCTTCTACAGCTTTTATGGAACGCTCTCTGCTTATGTCAAAGTGGACGATCATTTCCGGCAGGATCGTTGTTCCCCGAAGGGCGATCGCCGGCAAAGTGTTAATTGGCTGCGTCATTTGCTGTCATTTCCTTCCTCAGGCTGTTTCCGGTTTGCCCTTTTTCCTGGAACGTGAATTTCTTCTCGCGGAAGGCTGTGCTGCCGGGGCTTCTCCATAAATGATCTCCGGCTCTCCTGTTCCTTCAACAGCCTCTTTTGTAATAATTGCCTTACGGATCGTATTGTCTGAAGGCGCCTTATACATCAGATCCATCAGGGATGTTTCCATAATGGAGCGAAGTCCTCTGGCGCCTGTTTTTCTTTCCAGAGATTTTTTTGCCACCAGCTCCAGAGCCTCATCTTGGAAATCAAGCTCTACTCCATCCAGCTCAAACAGCTTGTGGTACTGTTTGGTAAGAGAATTTTTCGGCTCACGAAGAATACGGATCAGGGCTTTTTCATCCAGTCCGTCCAGAGTGACAACAATAGGCACTCGTCCGATAAATTCCGGTATCAGTCCGAATTTTATGAAATCTTCCGGCATTACCTGCTTCAGAACTTCGCCTACGTTTCTTTCCTCTTTTGCCGTAACCTCTGCCCCAAAACCAATCGCTTTGGTATCCTGACGGGCCTCAATGATCTTTTCGATTCCGTCAAAGGCGCCGCCGCAGATAAACAGGATGTTTGTTGTATCTATCTGGATAAACTCCTGATGGGGATGCTTTCTTCCTCCCTGAGGCGGAACGCTGGCAACAGTTCCCTCAAGGATCTTAAGAAGAGCCTGCTGTACACCCTCGCCGGATACATCACGGGTAATGGATGCATTTTCAGCTTTTCTGGTGATCTTGTCAATCTCATCAATATAAATGATTCCGTACTGTGCCCGCTCAATGTCATAGTCAGCTGCCTGGATGATCTTCAAAAGAATATTTTCCACATCCTCTCCTACATATCCGGCTTCTGTCAGGGTGGTGGCATCAGCGATTGCAAACGGAACGTTCAGAAGGCGGGCCAGAGTCTGAGCCAGAAGAGTTTTTCCGGAACCTGTTGGGCCAAGCATCAGAATATTGCTTTTCTGAAGCTCCACATCCAGATTTCTTGCTGCGGTAATTCTTTTATAATGATTATAAACTGCCACAGACAGAGCTTTTTTTGCATCCTCCTGTCCGATTACATAATCATCCAGGATTTTGTGGATTTCCTCTGGTTTCAGAAGGTTGATATCCGTGTCAAAATCATCCTCCGGACCATACTGGGCCAGCTCCTCTTCCATAATCTCCGCACAGATCCCGATGCATTCATCACAGATGAACACTCCCTCCGGGCCTGCGATCAGCTTCCGTACCTGATCCTCGGATTTATTACAAAAAGAGCATCTGACCTTTCCTTCTCTTATCTTATCTGCCATGGATATTTCTCTATTCCTTTCTATATTGATATGCTGAGATAAAAGCAAGACAAGACTCCCTGTTAAAGGAGTCTTCTCTTTAGTCTTTTTTATTTATGTTCAACAACGCCGTCAATCAGACCATATGCCTTTGCTTCTTCTGCAGTCATATAATTGTCGCGGTCTGTATCCTTTTCAACCACTTCAAGAGGCTGTCCTGTATTCTCAGCCAGCATTTCATTTAAGGTGCGCTTTGTCTGAGCGATGTGATCTGCCACAATCTGGATTTCTGTAGCCTGACCCTGAGCGCCGCCGGACGGCTGGTGAATCATAATGGTAGAGTGCGGAAGAGCAAATCTCTTGCCCTTTGTTCCTCCTGCCAGAAGGAATGCGCCCATGCTGGCTGCCATTCCAAGGCAGATGGTGGATACATCGCACTTAATATATTTCATGGTGTCGTAAATTGCCATACCTGCGGTAACAGAACCTCCCGGACTGTTGATATAAAGCTGAATATCCTTGCCCGGATCCTCTGCTTCCAGAAACAGAAGCTGTGCCACAATGATACTGGCGCTTACGTCATTCACTTCCTCACCCAGAAAAATAATCCTGTCTTTCAGAAGTCTTGAATAAATGTCGTAGCTTCTCTCTCCCCTGCTTGTCTGCTCAATGACATAAGGTACTAAACTCATATATATGCCTCCATTCGTCGCGTCACAGTGGATTCAAAAGATGTCCGCTTGCGCTTTTTACGCTTCCTTTGCCTCGTCTGCTACAAGAGTAACTGCTTTCTGTACAGCCATGTCTTTCTTCATCTGCTCTAATTCACGGTCTCCAAGAAGCTCTTTTAATTTGTCAGCTTCCATTTTGTACATTTCAGCCATCTTGCTGATCTCTTCGTTTACTTCGTCCTCAGAAACCTCAATGTTCTCAGTCTCTGCAATCTTTTCAAGAACAAGTCTTGTCTGGATTCTCTTCAGAGCCTGCGGTTTCATCTCTTCCTGCATCTTCTCTGCTGTCATTCCTGTAAACTGGAAGTACTGCTCCATTGTCAGACCCTGAGACTGCATTCTGGATGCGAAATCGTTCATCATCTGACGAACCTGTGTGTTGAGCATAGCATCCGGAATTTCCATCTCAGCGTTCTCGATAGCTTTATCTACTGCTGTATTTTCTTTTGCTGCGCGTGCTTCTTTTTCTTTTTTCTCTGTTAGATTTTTCTTAACGTCCTCTCTGTACTCTGCAAGAGTATCGAACTCGGAAACGTCCTGAGCAAAATCATCGTCAAGCTCCGGAAGCTCTTTTGTTTCTACTTTCTTCACATCGCACTGGAATACTGCTGCTTTGCCTGCAAGCTCTGCTGCCTGATATTCCTCAGGGAAAGTTACGTTTACTTCTACGTGATCGCCTGCTTTAGCGCCTACAAGCTGATCCTCAAATCCCGGAATAAAGGAACCGGAACCAAGAGTCAGCGGATAATCTGTTCCTTTGCCGCCTTCAAAAGCAACGCCGTCTACAAATCCCTCGAAGTCGATTGTTGTGATATCGCCGTTTTCTGCTCCGCGATCCTCAACTGTTACAGTTCTGGAGTTTTTCTCCTGCTCTTTTTTGATCTCAGCATCAATGTCCTCGTCTGTTACTTCTGTCTCAGACTTCGGAACCTCAACACCCTTATACTCGCCAAGTGTTACTTCCGGTTTTACAGCTACTTCTGCTGTGAAGATAAAAGCTTTTCCCGGCTCAGCCTGAGTTACATCAATCTCCGGCTGAGAAACGATCTCAAGATCGCATTCCTCAAGAGCTTTGCTGTAATGCTCCGGAATCAGAGCATTTGCAGCGTCCTCAAGGAAGATTCCCTTACCGTACATCTGCTCGATCATTTTTCTCGGTGCTTTGCCTTTACGGAATCCCGGAATGGAGATTTTGCCTCTTGCTTTCAGGTATGCGTTCTGCATTGCCTTGTCTAATTCTTCAGCGGAAACCTCGATTGTAAGTTTCGCCATGTTTTTTTCCATTTTTTCTACCTGTAAACTCATGTTTCCTGTTCCTCCTTAAAATTGTCAGGTTCTGATTCTATTTTTAAAATTTACTCTATTTTTGCCTGTGTTTCAGCATTTCAGGCAAGTGTATCCTCTTAAAAAAAGATACAATTACAGTCATTATCGAAGTATAGCACAACTGACATAAAAACACCAGAGTTTTTTTCAGTTTTATGTTCCCTTATAGACCTCTATCCCCTGTATACAATGGATTCTGCGACTTCCTGCGCCTTTTCCTCTCCCATAAGCTGCGCGATCAGGCTGAGAGCAAAAGGAACCGCAGTTCCAAGGCCGCGGCTGGTAGTCACATTTCCGTCTACAACAACAGGATCCTCACAGGTTTCAGCTCCGTCAAGCTGATCCATAAAAGAAGGATAGGAGGTCGCCTTTCTGTTTTTCAGAAATCCCAGCTTTGCAAAAACACTTGGGGCTGCGCAGATGGCTGCAACCTTTCCGCCTTTTGCATAATACTCTGTGAGAAGGCCTGTAAGGGGCTGATATTCACCCAGATATTTTGTTCCCGGCATTCCTCCCGGAAGTACCAGCATATCTGCATCTGAAAAATCTGTTTCTGAAAAAACACGATCCGTTTTCATCTCAATCCCGTGTGAAGTCGTAATCTCCCTTGTTTCCTTAATAGAAACTGTAACCGCCTCAATTCCCGCTCTTCTCATAAGATCCACAACAGTCAGTCCTTCAATATCCTCAAATCCGTCTGCCAGAAAAATATATACTCTGCTCATAAATAAATCCTCCCGTCTGTCAGGGTTCATGTCCCTTTCCATATGTCTGTAAGTATACCACTTTTTTCCACCGGCATACAAGAAATATTGTTCGGCTATCTCCCTTTACGAAAACAATCTGGAATGCATTTTGTCCTGTATATATATTTTTGTCAAAAACAGCAAAAAACACTTTGCGGAATATTACCTGCAGGCAGCTGCGGTGGTTACTTATAGCCCGTTGAACATCAGCAAAATCACGTGACGGAAAGCTCTCCCCATGATATAATAATACAGATTATTGACCCCGGCTGAAAATACTTCAAAACACATATCATAAAACTGCGCGCAGCTTTATTGGAGTGTAAAACAGGAAATTGAACAATTTCCCCGCCGCACAGAAACAAACAGAAGAAATTTTTACAATGATTTAAGCTTTCTCGTTTACCGTTATTTTTTACAGCTATTTAAGCAAAAGGAGTATGTTATGGAAATAGAAAGAAAATTTCTTATAAAAAAAGACCGGCTTCCCGATAACCTGGCACAATATCCCTGTCATGAAATTGAGCAGGGCTACCTCTGTACCGAACCGGTTGTACGCATCCGCAGACAGGACGACGAATATTATCTTACTTATAAATCAAAGGGATTCATGGCCCGGGAAGAATACAATCTTCCTCTGACTAAAGATGCCTATCTTCACCTGAAGCCTAAGGCTGACGGACTTGTGATCTCAAAAACAAGATATCTTATCCCGGAAAAAAACGGGCTGACTATTGAGCTTGATGTGTTTCATCAGGAATATGAAGGGCTTCTTCTGGCTGAAGTAGAATTTTCCTCTCAGGAAGAGGCAGAGTCCTACTGTCCTCCTGACTGGTTTGGTGAAGATGTTACCTTCTCTGTCAGATACCACAACAGTACTTTAAGCCGCGGTCTTACAGAAAAATAATTCTCCTCTTTCTAGGCGCAGTTACTTTTTTCTTCTGCGCCTTCTCTTTATACGCAGCCGCGCTTTACTCCACTTTTTTGCAGGATTCCACTTTCCGCTCATCAGCCTTTTTTCCAGATATCTGCTGCAAAATACCGGAATGATTCCCAGAAGCTTCCCCACAATCCGTATTGCCAGCTTCCTGCTATTTTCCAGCCTCATAGACTGTTCAAGAAGTTTCTGAATAAAAAACATGTGCTAAACCTCCCTTACAGGAAATAGTTTAGCACATTCTGTTCTTTAACACAATTTTACAAAAAATAAATCCTGATATTTTATTTTACAGACGTTTTCCTTTTTCTGCTGCTCCTGTAAGAGCCTCAAACACAGCGCTTCTCATTCCCTTATCTTCCAGAATCCGAACGCCTTCAATGGTACTTCCCGCCGGAGAGCAGACCATGTCTTTCAGTTCAGCAGGATGTCTTCCTGTTTCCAGTACCATTTTTGCACTTCCCATCACTGCCTGCGCCGCAAAAGAATACGCCTGGCTTCTTGGAAGCCCCTGAGCAACTGCAGCGTCTGCCATTGCCTCAATAAACATAAATACATAAGCCGGTGAACATCCGCATACTGCGCTGAACGCATCCATCAGTCTCTCCGGAATAAATTCAAATCTTCCAAAGCTTTCTGCAATCTCTCTGATCTTTTGCGCTTCCTCCTCCGTTACCCGGTTGTTGCAGCAGCCTGCTGTCATGCCTGCACCCACCTGAGCCGGAGTATTGGGCATCAGACGTACTGTTTTTACCGGGCAGCCACAGGTATCTTCCAGCCATTTCAGTGTTTTGCCCGGGGCAATTCCCACCAGAATATGCTTTTCTGTCAAAAGATCTTTGATCTCTTTGAGAACCTCTTCATAAAACTGCGGCTTTACTGCAAGAAATACAATTTCTGCCTGTGTAACCACCTGGCGGTTGTCCATAGTTGTCTCCACGCCCAGCTTTTCACGGCTCCGTCTTGATCCTGCCTCTGTAAGATTAGACACAATGATCTCTTCTTTTTTTACAATTCCCTTTTTCAAAATTCCGCCGATCATAGCTGAAGCCATGTTTCCGCATCCGATAAATCCTATTTTCATGATTGTTTTTCCTCTTTTCTTTTATTTCTCTCATGGTACACCATGTCGTCTACTTCTGTCATCAGAAACTTGCGGATCGCAAATAAAATCGCAATGGCGATCACTCCTATAAGCGTCTCCCAGGTTCTCAGATGCTCTACTACCATCTGCCTTGCTGTTGCAAACATAAGAACCTCCACAACGGTCTGAGCAGAATGTCTGCAGAGCATTTTTACAAACTCCACTCCAACAACAAGAGACAGCGCGTTTGCAAGAAATTCCGTAAAGAAATCCACATTCATACTGAGGATTTCTCTGCTCGTCACATCACAGACCAACCGGATACCGACCAGTGCGATCACTCCCAGAATCACAACAGACAGCAGAATTTCCATATAACGCGCAACATGATAGATCACTTCATTAAACCGTTTCCGTATGGCATGATTCACTTCCTTTTTCATTTTCTCTCCCTTTCATTTTCAGGTATTTCCAGGTACTCTTCTGATCATATCCGCCTTCTGCCTGCAAGCTCCCATACAGGACAATACTTTTAAATTGTCTGAAATATGAATCAAAATGCATTCTGAGTCACCTTCGGTAATGGCATTTTTCCCTGTATGCCCCGGGACTTTTATATGCAGAGCCAAAACATCTCGCAGGATGTAACCTGTACCCAGTAACAAAACCCAACTTTTCTCAAAGTATTTTCTGAATTTTTCTTGAATCAAAAAAACTCCGGTGCTATAATAAATTCATGCAGATATAGTTCATCGGTAGAACACCAGCTTCCCAAGCTGGGGAGGCGGGTTCGATTCCCGTTATCTGCTTACGGTAAAAAGCCTTCGGAACATTCCGGAGGCTTTTTTTTTGCACTGCATCCTACTGCCTGCCGTATCTTTTTGCAAGCACTTTCATTTCTTTTTGAAGGTTTTCTGTAAACTGTCCCGGGATCAGTCTCCACTTCCAGTTATTTCCCAGTGTGGAAGGCTGGTTCATCCGGGCGGAATTGTCCAGATACAGATAGTCCTGCATGGGAATTACACAGAGCTTTGCCACACTTCTCATAACAAGACAGATCAGATCCTGACAGATTTCCCGGTCTGAACCGTAAAAATTATTCAGATATTCTCTTACCTGTCTGCGTTCTTTGGGCGTAATATCCCGGAACCAGGACAAAAGCGTTTCATTGTCATGTGTACCTGTATAAACCACGCAGTTTTCCGGATAATTATGAGGAAGGTAATCACTGGCATTTCCTGTGTCTCTTTCATCAAAAGCAAACTCAATAACCTTCATATTGGGATAGCCGCTTTCCTCTACAAGACGCTTCACAGAATCTGTCATATATCCCAGATCTTCCGCAATAATCTTTCTTGCCCCGAGCCTTACAGAAACTGCCCGGAACAAATCAATGCCCGGTCCTTTTTCCCACCATCCGTGTTCCGCAGTTTTGTCCCCATAAGGAATTGCATAATACTCATCAAATCCACGGAAATGGTCGATTCTTACTACATCATAAAGGCGGAAACAGTTTTCGATCCGTTTGATCCACCACTCAAATCCGGAGTTTCTGTGCACCTCCCAGTTATAAAGGGGATTCCCCCAAAGCTGTCCCGTTGCTGAAAAACCGTCCGGAGGACAACCGGCAACCTGTGTGGGGCAATTATTTTCATCCAGCTTAAACAGCCACGGGTTTGCCCAGGTATCTGCACTGTCCATGGCAACATAAATGGGAATATCTCCAATGATCTCAATTCCCTGTTTATTGGCATAGGCTTTCAGCTTCATCCACTGCTGCCTGAATTTAAACTGCATATACTCCTGAAATTCAATTTCAAAGTACAGCTCACGTCTGTAATAATCCAGAGCATTCTGCCATCTGAGGCGGATATCCTCCGCCCATTCACTCCAGGGCTTTCCCTCAAATCTCTGCTTCACAGCCATAAAAAGCGCATAGTCCTTCAGCCACCAGGCTTCTTCTTCCTGAAAGCGTCTGAATTCCTCGTTTTCCCCCACATTACTGCGCTCATAAGCCTTTCGAAGAAGAATGGTCCTACCCTTATACAGCTTCGCATAATCCACACTGGCAGGATCACTGCCAAAATCCACTGCGTCACACTCCTTTTGCGTGAGAACTCCCTCTTCGATCAGGTCTTCCAGACTGATAAAATAAGGATTACCTGCAAAGGTGGAAAATGACTGATAGGGCGAATCACCATAGCTGGTAGGACCCAGAGGCAGAATCTGCCAGCAGCTCTGTCCTGCCGCCTTCAATGCGTCTACAAAATCATAGGCGCTTTTTGAAAAACATCCGATTCCATATTTTGACGGCAGGCTGCTGACAGGCAGCAGCACACCGCATTGTCTTTTGTCCGACATATTTTTTCTCCTTCCGTTTTCTTATTTAATAGTGTCACAGGAGAAAAAAAGTGTCAATATCAAAAATCGCAGATTTCTGTCATTCTGCTGCTTTTTCCGCATATTCCACTGTAACAAGCTTTTCATAGGGCATTCTCCTGCTTAGTTCCCCTGCATCCTCCAGAATATCCTGCAAAAGCTCAAAGCTTTCCTTTTCAAATATAAGATTTTCTTTCCAGGTATCCTGTTCATGATAACGTTTTACAATAGTTGTAAGTGTTTCCATATCAGTTTCCGGAAACTGAGGCGCGATCACCTGCGCGATCTCCTCCGGTGTATGCTCCCGCACAAACTCCATTCCCATCTGAAGACCATTTGTAAACTTCTGTATTACATCCGGATACTCTTTCAGATAGCTGGTTTTTGCGCTGTAAGAAGTATAAGGCACATATCCGGACTCCACCCCAAGCGAAGCAACCACATGACCGGTTCCCTCCTTTTCCAGAGCTGTAGCAGAAGGCTCAAACTCTACTGTAAAATCCGCAGAGTCATCCCCTGCAAAAGCTGCTGCCGTAGAACCGAAATCAATACTCTGATCAATGGAAAGATCCTTCTGCGGGTCAAGTCCGTTTTGTTTCAGAATATACTCAAAAACCATTTCCGGCATACCGCCTGTCGCCATCTCTATAATGTAAATATTTGTCCGATAATTGTTCAGAAGTCATTTGAACCGGTAAATCCGGCAGGTATTGATGCATCAATACCGCAAGTTCTTCTTTTGTTTTCACAACATTGTAAGGTTTCAGCGGATTATCCGTATCTTCCAAAATTCCTAATTCTTTCATCAGATTGATATAAGGTAAGATACTTTGTTTCGTTTTCTTAAATCCCAATGCTGTGATATGTTCTGACAAGTATTTTGCAGATGTATATCCACGTTCATCTTCTATAATCAGCTTCATTACAAGAGCGATTACAGTATTTTCCCGGCGATTCATCTCATCAGCAGGACTGTAATTGATTAAATCAGACAAACCATATTTTAAAGTAATTTCTGGCATTCCCTCTTTATCTACGTCAATTCGCTCAATCAACAGTTCAATATCTCTTCGGTCAAGAGTTCCACCTGCAATGATTTTATCAACTACATCCAATGCATTTCTCAATTTGTCCTTTACATCTGGTGTTTCTATAGTAGTTTCGTTCAGTTCTTTTTCCTGTATCTCCAAACCATGAATCTGTGCCAGTAAATCCTTTTGCATGGAATCATAGGTTTCGTGGATCAAATCTTCATTTTCAGATGCTATGGATAAATCTTTTATCTTCTGTGTCAAAAGTACCTTCAACTGATTTTTTCGATTTTGAATTTCTTCCTGAATGTCCTGTCGCTTTTCTTCCAGCGTTTTCTTTTCTGCCTCAAAATCCCTCATATCGTACGTGGAAATCACTTCACAAAGCGCCTCTCTGCACATCTTAATATAATTCAGCACATCTTCCATCAAATCATTTTCTTCAATCAGATGTGCTTTTTCACAATATCGTCTGCCTTTTGTATTATAGGTGGTACAAATATAATATTTTCTTTCTCTGCTGGATGTTTGACGCTTAATCGGTGTCAAACGACTTCCACAATCTTTACAAAACAAACAGCTTCCAAAAGGATTGGGAATTTCTGAACCGATCCATTCCCCCCTACTTCCACGATAATTCGTGCGATTACGCTTTTCCTTTAATTCCTGTACAAGAGAAAAAGTGGCTTTATCAATAATTGCCGGATGATGATCTTCAAAAATACACTGTTCTTCTTTTGGAACACGTTTATCCTTTCCATGTACTGTATTTCTGGCACGTTTTCTTAAACGAAAAGTTCCAATGTAAAAATCATTATCTAATAATTCTTTCACCATGCTGTCAGACCAAATGGTTGCGACTTTCTTTTTACTTATGCGACCTTCTTCAATTTCTCGTTCTCGCTGTACCATAGAAGGCGTTGGGATACCCTGGTCGGTCAAATAATTTGCTATTTTGCGATAACCGGATCCGGAGATATAAAGATCGTAAACCATTTTGATAAATTCTGCCTCTTTGGGAACGATTTTGATGATACTTTTGTCTTTCGTATCCCGACAATATCCGAAAGGTGGTTTTGTCATAAGAGTGCCTTCTTTTTGTCTAGCTCCGATCGCTCTTTTGATTTTCTTACTGGTATCTTTTACATAACGCTCATTGAACCATGTTTTAATTCCAATGGTGTCGTCGCTGGAATCAAAAGAATCGTAATTATCATCAATGACAATGAGATGTTTTCCGCGTTCCTGAAATTCATCCAAAAGCAAAAGAACCTTCGCATTATGTCTGCCAAGACGAGAGAAATCTTTCACATATACGGTATCAATATCTTTATCTAAATCAGCCATCATCTGTTGAAATCCTGGTCTGTCAAAAATATAACCTGATACTCCGTCATCTTCATACCATCGGTCAATAACCATTCCATGGTCAGATGCATACTGATTGATAATTAACTTCTGATTTTCTATAGAAACATAATTTCGCTTATCGTCATCTCTTGAAAGACGCACATATCCAGCATTCATGTCCTCATCCTTTCTGAAATATTATTTATAGAATAATGTAATATAATTATATATCGAAAAATCTTTTTCGTAAACGGATTATCATATAATTTTACAATGAATTATATTATTGTGAATAGTAAATATGGGCGAGAGAATGTCTCCCGCCCATAGAAATTACTGATTGATTTCTTTTATATGGTTTCGAATCAACGCTTTTATTCCATTATGTATATTTTTATCCGGCTGTCCATCTGCAAACGTGACAACCCGAAAACCTATTTTCGTATATTTCTCCTTATCTGCCTCAAAGTCTTCTGAAGATGTATAATCTGTTCGCCACAGGTAATATGTAGGTTTCTGCAGAGCTATCACACTCTTTCTATTTCTGATGTCTATACTAAGATATAAACATCAGATTATTTTTGTGCCTGTCTGCTCTATAATATTTTCAGTCTGACTTGATTCGGCAGTAGCGAAAAAGGTTTTCATTTTCTCTATTTTTTCATGGGCAATATCACTCCGATAGCTAGAACCGCCAACATATAACGGAACACACATTTCTAAAATACGATCGTAAATTCGTTTCTTTTCTATGTTCGTTTCTTCTTTTAATTGTTTTATCGGAAGATTGGTAGTTACGATTAATGGTCTGCCGGAGCGATATCTTCGATCAATTACGCTGAATACAATTCCAAGAGCATACTCGGAACTTCGTTCTGTGCCAAGGTCATCCAGAATTAAAAGTTCATATTTTGCCAGAGCATTGATATATTCTGTTTTATCCTCTAATGGAAACATATCATCAATAATTGTATTAAAATTTGTCATCTTCACAGTAATTTCCTGATTCAAAAGTGCGTTGGCAATGCAACCGGCTATGTAACTCTTTCCTGTTCCTATTGGTCCCCACAAGAGAAAACCAATATGATTTTTCTTCATATCGTTCCAGTTCGCTGTATATTCTTTTGCCTTCTCGATGGTGGTAGTTTCTTCTGCCAGTTCAAAATTCCAATCATACATTCGTGATTCTTCAAAACAGATTTTTCTATTTCTCTCCACTAATTCGCAATGTTCTCTTTCTTTATATGCCTTTTCTTCTGCTTCACGTTTTTGACGGATACATGCACATTGTCTGAAATGTTTTTTCATACCAAGAATACTGTCTGGAGGAAAATATGCCTCTACAGGTTCTCCACAAATCTTGCAATATGCTAATCCATCTGTACCTAAATATGTGTTTTCCTGCTTTATCATAGACTGTCGCCCTCCTCATATTCGTAATTTACTCCAATCTTATTACTAAAATTATATTTTTCTTTTACTTTACTAGGTGGCACATTTCCGACCATAGAAGAGGCTGTTTTCCGACTGAATGAAGGACAGCTTTTCATCCTCATGGAAGTTGTATTTTCGTCTGTCTGCTTTACATCCGGTTCAGAAATCAACTCTATACAGGGGATTCGCATATATAAATGATTTGGTTTTGAAAATCCTCCGGAACTGCGAATCAACAATCCATACTCATCTAATTCCTTCATGGCAGCTTTTACAGAAGTACAACATTTTCCCCATTTCAAAGAAATTTCTGTAATAGGAAAGACGAAATATACATACCCGTCTTCATTGAGCCAATGGTTTTTCTGTGAAATTCTGGCTCTGTCATATAACAACATATAAAGTAATTTTGCATTTTGAGAGAGTGGTAGCTCTAACAAAAATTTAGGGAACTGATAATAGGGAAGTATCTTTTCCGTTTCCATCATATATTCAAATTTCATATTTTCTTTTACCTTTCTGAAAAATTAAGGAGACGGATGCCGGCTTTCCCAAAGAGATTTTATGCTTTATAAAAATTCTCTTTTGATATCTCCTCATATAACGAAAGGAAAAAGGCTCATTTTACAGGGTACAAAGAAAAAAATTTATAAGAGCAAGATCCACCCATGTTTAACGTTATCGCGTTTCCGCATCCGTTTACCTTATGGGTTTTCTCTTGATGGGGAGTGACAATTCCCCATACCCTTGCTTATATAATCGGCTTACAAAAGAATTTGTTCGCATCACCATGTGTATTTTCAAAAGAAAAAGACATCCAATTACTTATTGAATGCCTCAAAATAGAATTATGTTAATTATGATATTTTGCTGCGTACACCGCCGGTGTAGTTAATAAAAAAGTGGGTATGGGGAGGCGACAGTTCCCCAGCAAGATAAAACTCCGAAATATTACTTATATGGCAGAATGGCGATATTGTAATACGGGGTGGATCTTGCTCTTGATAATTTGGGAAAGAAAAAGTACCGAGAATATTATTTTTTACTTCTAGAAAAATAAAAGCAGCCTCATACTTTTTTGTACAAGACTGCTATTCAATAGCAATTGGAGGGATCCGACACCTATGATAACACCTGGCATAACCTGAATGCCTGAACCGAATCAAGCATTATTTCCAATAATGATGGGATATGCGTACTCTAATCCTTGATTTCTTCTCTCGGAATCAATCTTCTACCTTACGCACATTTTCAAGCATCTCTGCAATATCCATATCAAAACAAATAGATTGTTTTTTAATTTGTTGTGGGCAATAGGCTTCTCCATGATTGACGCAGGCATAAATTGCCTTTGGATTTTTAGCGGTCATCTGCCAGAAAGGATACTTGATAATAACGGGGGTGTTGCTGCCAACGCCAAGTTCCAAAAACAGAAGGTGACTTTCTTTGTGTCGCCTGATAAAGTCCTCATAGCGGCTTGCTGCTGAATACCACCCGTTGTCCTGTACAAAGGAATTATCACATCTCAAGTTCATTGTCATAGGTGCGCCGCAGACAGGACACTTCGGTATCAAGTCTGACGGAATTTTCATATTCTTTTGTGTTTTAATCATCAGACGCACAGTTTCTTCGTTATCGTAGGTTTTATCGTGACAGGCTCTGGAACACTGCCACAGACCATAGTCACCCTGTGTGTAAAACAATCGCTTTTTATCAAAACCGGCAAGTTGAAACTGATGGTCAACATTTGTAGTCAGTACAAAGTAGTCCTTATCTTTTACGATATTTAATAAATCCATATAAGGTTTTCCTGCCGTTATATCATAACGATTGATATAAATATGTCTTGACCACCACGCCCAATATTCTTCAAGTGTTTCATAGGGATAGAAACCGCCTGAATACATATCTGAAATTCCGTATTTCTTATGAAAATCCGGAAAATACTTTTCAAAGCGTTCTCCGTCATAGGTAAGTCCTGCCGACGTGGACATCCCCGCACCTGCGCCAATCACAATAGCGTCTGCATTTTTTATTTCATTTTTCAGCCTGTTAATCTGCTCGGAGCAACTCTCGGTAGATGTTGTAATCAAGTTCCTTAAAAACATTGAAAATCACCTCAATTTCACTGTTCATTTGTTCTTTGTATTGTTTTACTGTTTCAATCGCTATCTGTGCCGCCTTATCGTTTGGAAAATGAAACTCTCCTGTAGAAATACAGCAAAATGCAATACTTTTTAATCCTTTTTGCTCTGCCAATTCCAAACAAGAACGATAGCAGGAGGCAAGCAATTCCTTATCTTTTTTGGTAAGTGTACCATAAATAATCGGACCGACTGTGTGCAACACATAACGACAGGGCAGATTATAAGCGGGTGTAATTTTTGCCCTGCCTGTTTCTTCTTCGTGTCCCTGCTGTTTCATAAGCTTGGCACAAGCCAAACGAAGCTGCACTCCTGCAAAGGTGTGAATAGCGTTATCTATACAGCCATGATTTGAGCAGAAGCAGCCGAGCATTTGACTATTGGCGGCATTTACGATACCATCACATTGCAGCGTGGTAATATCCCCACGCCAAAGATATATTCCTTTTTGAACAGGCTTTAAAGCTGATAGAGCTGTAACTCCTTTTTTTCGTGTTTCTTCCTGCAAATAAGTGTCTTGTATCGTCAAGAATTCATCTGTTACAGGAAACGGCATACGAATATTAAAAAGCGAACGGAGCAAGGCTTTTTGTTCCTGCTCATTCGACGGGATTTCTAATTCTGTGTACTGCGGATGTTCTTTTAGAAGTGCCGCTATTAAATACTTTCTTCTTTCGGTTTGTGTCATGTTCTTATCCTCTCCGTATAACTGCTTTTTGTGGACAAATGCTTAAACAATTACCGTAATGCAGGCAGTTTTCTTGCCTTATTACAGCAGGGATTATCGTAAAATCAATACAATTCTGCGGACATACCGATTGACAGGCTTTACAGCCATTGCATTTATGTGTGATCTCATAGCCCTGCATTTTTGTTTGTTCGTTGCCAATCGTAAAAGAAACTCGTTCAATCGGCTTTTGGGAAAGGTCAAACCATTCACCGCTACCTTCATAGAGTTGAAAAACAGTAAGAGCCTGACGGGATTTTTCTGTCGGATAGATTTCATTCATATATGGATTTTTTTCAAAAAGCTTTTGTAAAGGTGCATTTCCGATTTCCCGCACCTTGCCACGGACAGAAATAGCCACACAGGACAATGTATCTCTGCCGTTCATTCCCGTTAATGCGGCATATCCACTTTTCTTTAAGCGATTATAAAACCCTTTTCCTTTTGCCGTTAGAAAGTATAATCCATTTTCATCGCCATCCATTATGTCGATCGCACAGGTAACGGGCAGTCCCTTGTCGTCAACTGTTGCAATAATAACTGAATGAATTTTCTTTTCTAAATAGTTTAATATTTCCTTTGTTTTCACTTTTGAAAACCTCCTGTGAAACAGAGTGGGGCTGTCCTATTGACAGCCCCGTTATCATAATCACTTTTGTTTTATTCACTGACAACACTAAAACGCTGCTGTATATGCTTACCGTTTTCCGCTTCATCAATCATAGCAATTGCATAGTCTGCATAGCTGATAACACTTTCTCCTTTTGAGTTAAGAGTAAGTTCTTCACCGCCAAGAATATATTTGCCGGTACGAACACCATCTGCCTGGAAATCTCCAGCAGGACTTAAATATGTCCATTTCACATCATTGCGCTGACGCAGCTCCCCTAAAGCCTTTGCCATCGCAACAGCAAGCGGTTTAAATATATTCGGAAAATCAGGTCCGTCGGATACGCAAAGAGTATGTTCCGGGTTTACATAAAGACTACCTGCCCCACCAACTATCAACAGACGAATATTTGTACCTGAAAGAATATCACATAAGCGTTTCAAAGAAGTACTGTGCTGAGGTAAAGTTTCTTCTGTCCATGCGCCGAAAGCATCAATTACAACATCACTGTCTTTTAGGTCATTTAATGTCAGATCGAACAAATCTTTTTCAAGAACTTCTACACCTGCAGGTACTGAATTATTATTACGAACAACTGCCTTTACATTGTGTCCTCTATTAAGCGCTTCTTCTACAAGTTTTTTTCCCTGCTTTCCTGCTGCACATACAACTGTAATTTTCATTTTAGTTTCCTCCTTCATCTTAGTTTGGCTGTTGCCAAAAAATTTCTCAAAAATGCTCATAATGGATTTCTCCTTTTGGATATGCTCAGAGCTTCGCAGCGGCCGTTCTCCTCAACTCTTGGCTATATTATATGGGTGTTGGTTTCGACTGTAAAGTAAGCACTTTATTGTGGCGTAGTTACCTAAAGGATACTATTGGGTAGTTACCGCGAGGAAACAAATGCGTAATTTCAGGCTTTTCCGGTTATTGGTGCAAGGCAATAAAATTTAAAAATTTATTTTCACTTGATTTCATACGGAAACATTGACCAAATCAGACTCATACAGTATAATTGAAACAAAGTTTCACTAAGAAACCATTGTGTGGAGGTAATCATAATGAGTGAATCAAAAACCGTAAAGGAATTGCCCGCTTGCCCTGTAGAAACAACATTAACTTTAATTGGTGATAAATGGAAAGTTTTAATTTTGCGCGACTTGCTCACGGGAACAAAGCGATTTGGTGAACTAAAAAAATCAATTGGAAATGTATCACAAAAGGTATTGACTGCACAACTTCGTGCAATGGAAGAAAACGGCTTATTAACCCGTACCGTATATGCAGAGGTACCACCGAGAGTAGAATACACTTTAACAGACTTAGGAAAAAGTCTGAAACCCATTCTGGACGCCATGTGGAATTGGGGAGAGGAATACAAGGCATCATTAAACTAAATACGCAATCCCGGTTGCTATAGATAAACCACCGCCTAAAGCTGTTGAAGACCAATCCTAAAGCTTTTTCCATCAATTATCTTGCGCATTGGTGTCTTTCGGGAACTTCAGACCATGCAGTTTTGCTTTTACGGTCTGTTTGCTCACAGTTACTTTCAGACTGTTTTCTTCTCCACCTCTCCTATAGGAAATCTGTACAGCCTCTTTCAGAATTTCTGCTGTCGCATCTTCTGTTATCCTTTCATGTTTTTTCAATCCTAGAATCCTGTCCAGCAGATACTCCATCTTACTGGTTTTTCTGTTCATGAAGAGGTTTTTTGTAAAGTACACCGTTCCTAATGATGTGATTGAGTTACTGAGTGGTGAAGGAACACATTCGTTTTATTACAAAAAAAGCCCTATCCATTCGGAACAGCGTATTCATAATTATTTTTATACTTGTAAACATTATTTATGTATTATCCACAATAAAATTGATGTATAATATTTATAGATTGTAACAAAGTTAAGGAGGGAGCGAATGGATTTAGAAATATATCAGAAATTGTGTTCAAAATCAAAAATCCTCTGGACACAGCATTGTCTGCAACGAATGCAGGAAAGAGATATCAGTCGTGCTGATGTAAAAAATGGAATTGCAACTGGTGAAATTATAGAAGATTACCCTGAAGATTATCCTAATCCAAGTTGCCTGATTTTTGGATATAACGTAAACGGACAAATTTTGCATATTGTTGCCGGGTGTGATAATATAAATATATATATCATAACGGCATATTACCCGGATACAAAGAAATTTGAAGATGATTTAAAGACTCGAAGAAAGAGGTGATGGATATGTGTATGTATTGTAAGAATAGTACAACTGTCAATAGCACAACAACACACGTCGTAAATTATAAAAATTGTATTATTGTAATTAAAAATGTTCCATGCCTTGAATGTGATCAGTGTGGAGAAAAATATTATACAGACGAAGTTGCTGAACGCCTTGAATTGATTGTTGATATGGCGAAAAAATTAATGCAGGAAATTGCAGTTATCGATTATCCACAGGTGGCTTAATAATTTTGGCGGAAATATCATTTTCGATATTTCCGCCACTTCTTTTTATATACTCTTCGCACTATTCATTCTGTCCACCCAGTTACACAAAATCACAATACTCTCTAAATTTACATTAATATATGTACGCCACCTTTTCGACCGCCAAGCACTTTTTTCCCCTTCAGATCACTCCACTGAAAATCCGTCATCTCTTCTGTTGCCACCAGGAAATTTCCTGCACGCTGAGTCAGCTGGGCAAAGTTCACTGCCGGATCTGTGGCTCCCACCTGATACGCGTAAATAGAGGCCTCCGCTCCCATAAATCCAATATCCGCTTCCCCGGAGATCAAAGCTGTCAGAACCTTATCCGCTCCAAAACCAGTCACCAGTTCCACATCCAGACCCTGGTCTGCAAAATACCCCTTTTCAATGGCAACGTACTGAGGCGCATAAAAAACAGAATGAGCTACCTCGTTCAACGTTACTTTTGTCAGTTCTTTTTCATCACTTTTCGCCTCTGCCAGTACAGCTGTCGGAAGCGCTGTTGCCGCCAGAAGAATAGCCATGACAGCTGCGGTCAGTCTTTTTTTGATTTTCATATTTAATTATACTCCTTTTCTCTTCCTTCCTAGCATATGAAAGAAAAAGAAAAAGTTGAATATGCTCTGAATTTACTGTTTTCTTCAACATTCCTGATATTGTCTATAACAGTTGCGCCCCTCTGCTTTTGCCTGATAAAGAGCCTTGTCAGCATATTCTATAAAGACAGAAATATCTTCTCCCCTATATTGTGCCGTATAAATCCCCATACTTACTGTCAGTCTGTCTGAAACTGCAGAACGGAAATGAGGAATACACAGCTTTTGGATATTTTTCTGTATTCTTTCTGCTGCCTGCCGTGTCCCATCCGGCGATGAACCAGGAAGTACCACCAGAAGTTCCTCTCCTCCATAACGTACTGTCAGGTCATCTTTGCGTGCAGAGGCCTTCAGTGCCCCCGCTACTGATTTTATTCCCTGATCTCCCTGCAGATGTCCGTAATAATCATTATACTGCTTGAAGAAATCAATATCTGCCATAATCACAGAAAGTGGTCTGTTTATCATGCGCTTGCTGTTTTTCTTCATATATTCCTGAAGATACATCCGATTATGCAGACCGGTAAGCTGATCCGTCCAGCTTTTTTGTCTCCATTTGATCAGGGCTATAATAACAAAAGAAAAAACAGATGCTGCTGCCAGCGTTACAATAAAAAAGAAAAAATCTCTTCTGTATTCTTTTTTCTTCAGCAGATTATATTCATAAAGTTCCTGAGAATACTCAATGTATTCCTCGCTTAAAGACAGATTCTTCGTTTTCAGCACATTAGTATAAAGCTCATGATACCGTATGTATTCATCAAGTTCCTTCTGTTCTTTATATATTTCTGCCATATTGTAATAAACACTTTTTTCAAAATCAAGCCCCTGTTCCCGGGAGACTGATTCGATATCCAGATACAGAGGAATCGCCTTATCATACTGTTTTCTGCTTTTATACAGGCAGGCTCTTGTATACTCCAGATACACGTTCTTGTTAAGCGAATATTCTTCTGTATCTGTTTTTATAAGGGTCTCCGCCTTTATAAGCTTTTCCTCTGCTTCTTCTGATTTTCCTGTACAGATCAAAATCAAAGCTTCCTGATTATATCGCAAAATCTCTATGTCATCTTTTTCATGAACATCCAGCTCCGGAGGAAATTTATCCAGCTCCTTTAACGCCTCCTCTGCTGCTGAAAACTCGCCAAGTTCCAGATATGAAGCGCTTTTGTTTATCAGAGAAAGACTATTCAGAAAGGCAGTCTCCCTGCTGTTTCCGCACGTATCTGCTGCTTCCAGAGCTCTGTTGTAATTCTCAATGGCAAGGGGATATTGTTCCAGCACATAGGCAATGTCACCGATCATTGCCCAAAACTTTGCCTGATAACTGCAGGAATCATTGATAAAAACGCCGGAATTCAATTCGTCCATTCCTCTCCAGTAATAATACAGAGCAGATGAATAGGAGCCAGTCAGAGAATAAAGCTGTCCGATATTCCCATAAAGTTTGATCACCGTCTCTTTTTTCAGTCCGTCTGTCTCTGCTGCATACTTTTCCAAAAGCCGGGCGCCCTGAAGAATATTTTGTGACGATCCTCTTAAAGGAGCAACCGCTCTCCAGCACAAGTCTGTATTATTACGGTAATCATGTGCGCCGCCGATATATTTTAATGCCAGAGCAGCATTTTCACACAGTCCTTCTGTCTTATTCTGATTTTCCAATATTTCATTCAGCAGCAGATACGTATGACTTCTTACAAATTCATTGGCACACTGTTCCAGATTTACGGACGCTTTCTGTAATTTCTTTTCCGCAGTCTGATAATCAGCCTGCAAAAAATCCATAAACGCGGATATAAAATAATATTCACTGTCTTTTTCTTTTTTTGAATCCAGATAATCTTCTATAATTTCCTGCTGACCGTCTATAAATCCCTGTTCCTTCTCTGCTTGTTCCATATATTTTGTAACTGTTTCCATGTTACCATGCCGTAAAACAGTCACTGCTGTTAAAAATAAAATCAACAGGACTCCTCCAAGCATAATCCATCTGTATTTTCTTCTTTTCACATCATACCTCCTGTTAAATATAACCTATTAAAGAATATCATATCAAAAAAGATTTATCCAGACAGAGCAACTCAAGCTTGTTTATTTATAACTTTATAGCCTTACAAATCAGCCAATAAAACCTTTCAGCGTATCCTCCTTCACAGATTCAAATTTTTGTTTTGCACATATCACACTCTCCTTCTTTTTCCAGCATTTTATGATAAATACTATTAAACTTTTTCTGAACAACTTTAGGATTCTCTTCCATCTCAGCCCCTCCATAATCCTATAAAAATCACAAAATTCAATATCTCCTCAGCTATATAGAGACACCATTTTCATAGACATTACTTTTTTCTGCAAAATCCATCAATACTCATAAAAAATGTACTTTTGATTTGTTACTGTCTAAGTGACTTCTCTCATTTTATTGTGAACTTCCTTGATAATTAACTCTCGTTTGCATCAAAACAAGTAGAGAAGGCACTAAAAAAGCCTTAAATTTGGCAAAAAAGCACGTTTTATCTTGAAAAATCGAGTAAATATGGTAGAATAAAAGAGAAGTAATTAACTCTCGAAAGGCAGTGCCATGTATCTCGATTTTAAAGTAAAAATACCATCTGATTCAGCAGGGATAACTCGTAAAAAAATCAAAGGAACCACATACATTTATTACTCATATGAGCATAATTACAGTTCGGAAAAAGGATATACGGTTCCCAAGAGCACATCAATTGGTAAGTGTACAGATGATGAACCGGATCTGATGTATCCGAATACTAATTTCCTGAAGTTTTTTCCGTCTGAGGAACTTCCAGAAACAAAAGGTGGGGCTCACAGGAGCGGATGTCTTAGAATTGGTACATATTTAGTACTGCGTAGAATCATTGCAGAGTACCATCTGGATGAAATGATTGGAAACATAATCGGTAAGAATAGTGGCTTGTTTCTTGATCTGGCTGTGTATTCAATTATTGCAGAGAACAATGCGGGTCAGTATTATCCTGATTATGCATTTAATCATCCGCTATTCACAGACAGGATGAAAATCTATAGTGACTCGAAAGTTTCTGCCTTCATTAACAGTATTACAGGAGATCAAAGTCGTGCATTTTTAGATGAATGGAATGAAAAACAGGATCATAGCCAAAAGATATACATATCTTATGATTCAACAAACAAAAACTGCCAGGCAGGGGATATTGATTTTGTAGAGTATGGTCATCCCAAGGAAGATACCGGTGCACCTGTTATTAATTATTCTGTTGCCTATGACAGAAACAATGCAAAACCACTGTACTATGAGGATTATCCGGGAAGCATTGTAGATGTATCACAGCTACAGTACATGTTGGAAAAAGCAGGCGGTTATGGCTACAAAAATGTTGGTTTTATTCTGGATAGAGGATATTTCAGTAAAGAAAATATACACTACATGGACAAATACGGATATGAGTTTGTCATTATGATGAAGGGTATGAAAGAACTTGTAAAAAGTCTTGTCTTGGAAGTAAAAGGAACTTTTGAGGAAGACCGGAGATACAGTATCAGAGACTATAAAGTAAGTGGAATTACTGTAAAAAAACAGCTTTATCCGTCTGATGAAAAAGAACGTTATTTCCATATTTTTTACAATGACAGAAAGAGAAGCAGTGAACATGAGGCTATCGAAGCAAAGATTGACCGCATGGCTGAATGTCTTCATAAACATGAAGGCACAAAATATGAGATCAAAGGCAGTGGTTTTGCAAAGTACTTTGATCTGATCTACTATAATAAAGGAAAAAAAGATGAAAAGTTCATGTATGGACGCGAGCTTTGTGATGTAATCAATGAAGAGATACGTCTGTGTGGCTATTTTGTTATTATAACCTCAGAAAAAATGACAGCTGCTCAGGCCCTGGAGTTATATAAAAGCAGAGATGCATCAGAAAAGTTGTTCCGTGGAGATAAATCCTATCTTGGAAACAAAAGTTTCCGGGTACATACAAGCGAGTCGGTACATGCAAAAATATTTATAGAGTTTGTTGCACTGATTATCCGGAGCAGGTTTTATACTTGTCTGAAGGAACAGATGCAAAAGAACGGAAAGAAAAATTATATGACTGTTCCAGCGGCAATCAGAGAACTGGAAAAGATAGAACTGATCCGGCAGAGTGACCGTGAATATCGCATGGATTATGCAGTTACAGCTACACAGAAAGAAATACTGAAGGCATTTAACATGACAGCGGCGAATATTAGGACGCAGGCATCAGTGATGAATGAAGACCTGATGAAGATAGAGAAAGAAGGCTAAGAAGAACCATGGCAAGAAGAAGCATTTCCATAGAAGAAAAGATTGAAGCACAAAAAGAACTGGTTTCAAAAGCAAAAGACAGATATGAAGCAGAACTGGATAAGCTTGAGAAACTGATGAGAAAAAGAGATGAACTTCGTAGCAAGGAACTGATGGAGGCATTTACCAACAGTGAACGTTCTTTTGAGGAAGTGATGAGATTCCTGTCAGGAAATGAGGTGGATGATGAATAATCAGTATTTGATGAAGGTATATCCTGCCGGTAGAGGGCGGGATGTTTACAGAAATATCGAAATTTGCGGTAATAGCACATTAAATCAGTTATGCGGGGTTATCCTGGAATCCTTTGATTTTATAGACGAGCATCTATATGAATTTTGCATGGACAACCACATATATAGTGAAGATGCATATCAGTCAGATCCTGAAGGAGAGGAACCTTCAGCTGATGTTACTCTGGATGAAGTTGGACTTTGTAAAGGGCAGAAATTTACACTTCATTATGATTTTGGAGATGATTGGATGTTCACAATTACAGTGTCTAAGATTGTTGAAGTTCAGA